>JGI24820J26691_1000033_pt1 | contig 29175 bp, 36 predicted proteins | sample METZYME_5_50m_FD_26691 | JGI IMG/M metagenome (IMG submission 26691) | reverse complement strand
GCAGACTTAAATAAATCTTCTAAGTCTTTAACCGCCTGAACTTTATCTTCTCTTACCATATAAAAAATCCTTGCATACCAAGGACCATAATCGCTTTACCTGCGTTAGATTTACAATCTATAACTAACGGTCTTTGGTTTTAATTGTCTTTTAATAATATAAACGTCTTTTAATTTTAAATACAAATAAATTACAAATTTATATCAACTGGTATTGATGGTCCCATAGTTGATGAAATGTAAACACTTTTTATGAATTCACCCTTTGAAGAAGCTGGTTTTGATTTTAAAACTTCTGCAATTACTTCATCAAAATTTTGCAAAAGATTATCAATATCAAATGAAACTTTACCAATGGACATTTGTAAATTTCCAAATTTATCATTTTTAATTTCTATCTTGCCCTTTTTAAAATCTTCAACAGCTTTTGCAACGTTAGGCGTTACTGTACCAGTCTTTGGGTTAGGCATAAGACCTTTAGGTCCAAGAATTTTTCCTAATTGACCAACTTCAGCCATCATTTCAGGAGTAGAGATTACAATATCAACATCTAACTTCTCTTCTGAAGCAACTTTTGTAGCCAGTTCTTTGCCCCCAACTATGTCTGCTCCAGCCTTTTCAGCTTCTGTTAGTTCCTCTCCACCAGCAAAAACAGCAATTTTCACCTCTTTGCCAGTTCCGTTAGGCAAAGAAACAGTACTTCTAATATTTTGTTCTGCATCTTTTGGATCGATCCCTAAAGAAAAAGAAGCGTCAATAGATTCATCAAATTTTGCTGTTGCTACTTCTTTACAAATTTTTATAGCTTCTAATTTTGATTGTTTAATATCAGAAATTTTTTCTTTAGCTTGTATATATTTTTTTCCGTGTTTTTTCATTTTTACTCCTTTGGTTCTAGCGATTTTAATCTCCCAAATATAATTTATCTTTAATTCTCTACCGTAACTCCCATTGATCTGGCAGTTCCTGCGATAATATTTATGGCAGCATCAATATCATTTGCATTTAAATCTTCCATTTTTGCTTCAGCAATATTTTTTAATTGATCTCTAGTTATCGAGGCAACTTTTTCTTTATGAGGTTCTGGAGATCCTGATTCTAAACCTATTGCTTTTTTTATTAAATACGAAGCTGGAGCAGTTTTTGTAACAAAAGTGAATGAATTATCTTCATAAATTGTTATTTCTACTGGGACAGTTTCTCCTTGCCTGCTAGCAGTATCATTGTTAAATGCTTGGACAAAATCCATGATGTTTACACCATACTGACCTAATGCTGAACCAACTGGTGGTGCTGGTGTTGCTCCTCCTCCAGGTATTTGTAATTTGAGTAATGCTTTAATTGGTTTTGCCATTTGTGTCCTTAATTTTTTACTATATCTGTAAAGCCAAGCTCTACAGGAGTTTCTCGTCCAAATATGTTAACTAGAACTGTAACTTTTGATTGATCTAAATTAATTTCTTCTATGATGCCATTGAAGTCTGCAAAAGGACCTGTTGTAACTCTCACTGTCTCCCCAATTTCAAAATCTGGTTTGAATTTTGGAGACTCTTTTTTAACTTCAACTTCTTCATTAGATCCTAAAATTCGTTCAATTTCTCTTCTAGATAAAGGAATAGGTCTTTTTCCAGAACCAACAAATCCAATAATTGATGGAGTGTTTCTAATTTCATACCAAGTCGTATCATCGAGATCCATTCTTACAAGTACATATCCAGGAAAAGTCTTTTTTTCTAAATTAACTTTTTTACCATTTCTAATTTCAACAACTTCATCCGTTGGTATTACAACATCGTATACTTTATCCTCTAAATGAAGATTTTTAATTCTAGTTAAAATATTTGTTCTAACTTTTTTTTCATGACCAGATTGAGCGTTTAATACAAACCATTCTCCTGGCAAATCATAAGGATGTGAGGAAGAATCCTCTGTTTCGTCGATTAACTCTTCTGACTCTTCTGTTGTAACTGTATCTTCAACCATTATTCACCAAAGGTTAATAGGTTAATCAAAGAATTTTTAAAACTAAAGTCCATTCCGAAAATAAATATTGTAAAGAACGCAATTGTAATTGTAGTTACTAGTGTAAATGAAGTTAACGTTGAATAAGTTGGCCAGTTTACTCTTTTTAATTCTGTTCTTACCTCTCCTAAATAATTTGTAATTCTTTTAAATCTTGATACTTTTTCTCCAGATTGATATTTACCAATATTTCTATCAGCCTTTTTTGCCAAACGCTCTTCACGTTCGGACATTCTCCTCATTTCTCTGTTCATTTCATTCATAATTACCTCTGCAGGGGCGGTGAGACTCGAACTCACAACCTACGGTTTTGGAGACCGTCGCTCTGCCAATTAGAGCTACACCCCTAAGTTACTGCTCCTTTTCTAATTTATTAGACGAGCGTTTTTTTCCAAATATTAAAAATACAATTGATAATATTCCGAGCAATGTCAATAATATTATTTTTGTGCTCTTACTTGTAGTTGTTTTTACTTTTTTATCAAGCGATGACATTACTTTTGAGGCAAAATCTGTTGGAACCGATACATCTTTTTGTAGTTCATTTTCTAGTTCTTCTTTAAAGGCTTTATATCTTTTGCCTGATACTTGGCATTTAATACATGTAGATGCGTGTAAATTGTTATCGAAACCAAAATATTCATTACTTAAATATGCTGAAAGCATCTTGTTTCTTGTTCTTTTACAAAGAATATTGTTTTTCAAATCATTTAAAATATCCCTCATCGTTCAACTTCCTCTAATATCTGTCTCAACCTTTGATGAGCTCTATGGAGTCTTACTTTTGCAGCAGTTACGCTTATGTCTAAGTAATCTGCAATTTCTTTATGAGATCTTCCTTCAATGTTTTTTAGTTCAACGATAATTCTCTGCTCAATTGGAATTTTGTCTAATGCGTTTATCAATACAGATGATAAGTCCGAGTTAATAGCTACTAACTCGGGGTCTTTTTTTTCATCAATTACAATCGGTTCGTAAGTATCTTCAATATTTAAAGTATTGTGTTTTCTAGCTTTCTTTCTTAAAGTCCATGCAGTATTTACTGTAATTCTGTAAATCCAAGTGCTAAATGTTGAATCACCTCTAAATTTTTCAATAGCTTTCCAAGCTCTAATAAAAGCTTCTTGCGCTACATCGTTGGCCATCTCTCTGTTTCCTGTAAGTTTATAAGCAAGAGAAAAGACTAAGTCTTGATGTCTAATAACTAGCTGTTCAAATGCATCTTTTTCACCAAGTTGAGATTTTCTAACTAACTCTGAATTAGAAATTTCGTTGCTTTGATTGATTGGCTCTGGTTTATTACTCATTATCTTTCTTAAGAATAATTACGAAATCTTAATAAATCTATCTTTTTTCTCTATGAAGTTGATGTTTTCTACATTTTGGACAATATTTACTGAATTCCATTCTGTCAGGAACATTTGTCTTGTTTTTGGTTGTTACATAATTTTGCGCTTTGCAATCAGTACAAACCATTGTTAAAGGTGGTCTTTTATCCGAAGCCATCTTTTACTCTCCTTTTTTTTATTTATCGTAGCGGCGGGCAGACTTGAACTGCCGACCTCACGATTATGAGTCGTGCGCTCTTACCAACTGAGCTACGCCGCCATAAGACCTATTCTAGCCTCTGAGCCCTCTTCCGGGATTGAACCGGAGACCTCTTCCTTACCATGGAAGTGCTCTACCGACTGAGCTAAGAGGGCAAAGTGCCGAGAGTAGGATTCGAACCTACGAAGGCATAGCCGGCAGATTTACAGTCTGCTCCCTTTGGCCGCTCGGGCATCTCGGCATAACAATAAAGTCTCTATTGAGTTTAGATTATAAATAAAAATTAGTGAGATGAATTTTTATTAGATTAGGATTATTTTATGGATAAAAAAATTCTAAATCTATTAAATAAATGGCTTGAAAACGATCTTATATCAAAATCAACCTTTGAAAATATCGTAAACTTTGAAAAGAATTCAAATCCATCTCAAAGATCTAAAGTTGCAAAAACGATAACTTTGATTGGAAGTCTATTTTTGCTCTCAGGATTGCTTGGAACACTTCCTTTAATTTGGGACAATCTTGCATATTGGGCTCAATTACTACTTCTTATTATTACGACTTTATTTTTAATTTATGCAGCAAATTACAGTGAAAAATTTGAAGATAGAAATATATTTATTTTTAAATCATCTGAAAAAGTATCTTCTGTACTTTACTTTATATCAACAATTTCATTTGGATCAGTAATTACATTCACTTTAAATATCTTAAACAGAACTACTAGTGTAAATTTTTCTGAGGAGATTTCTATACTTTTAGTTTCTTTTACCGTTTTTGTATATTCATTATTTTTATATATAAGAACACGTCTAATCTTCCAGCACATTGCACTTTTCTACACATCAATTTTCTTTCTTGGTTCATTAGGTAATTTAACTTTTCCCAATATTGAACCTTGGGGAGGAGGATTATTTTTAATTGCAACTGGTTTAATTTGGGGATTGTATACTTTCAATGAAACATTAGGTCCAAGCTGGTTAGGGTATTTATTATCTACTTCAACAGTGTCAATTGGATTTATCATATTAATTGATGATTTATTGAGAAATAATGATCTACTTCAAATAATTTTATTAATCTTTGGATCAATTATGTTCGTTTGGGCAAGTATCCAATTATCAGAACAAGTTATATTTTACATTGGTGGATTAGGCTTGATAATCAACCTTCCAAGATTAATAACTGAGCTATTACCAGATAATATATGGCCTCCATTAATACTATTTTTAGTAGGTGGTGTTCTTGTAGCTGTAGGATTATATTTAAATTCTATTAGAGAAAACTTAAAAAAATAATGTCAAATAGGCTTTTACTTTTAGTCTCACTAAGTATATTTGTAGCTACAGCACTGCTAGTTGCTATTTTTGGAGTGATTCCACTTCCAGAATATGAAGATTTTACATTAGATAATCAAATCACTGGTAAATTAATTTTCAATGTAGAAATACAAACAGAAAATATTCTTCCCCCAGCGCCAGATATTGTTGATACCTGTATTTTTTACATTGATTTATCCAAAGAACCCTTAACAGAAGAAAGTATTGTTTGTAGTAGCGACCTGTACGAATTACCCTATGATATCAATTTCTATGATGCTCGAATTCATGAAGAACAAAATATTATCCTTTACTACTGGGATTATGAATCAAGTAACGAAAGAAAAGGATTAATTATTGACATAGCTACTAGCGAAATTTTAGAGCAAATAGATGCTGAATTTTACTCAAACGAAAATAATAGAATGAACGTATACGGTGAAAAGTTGATCGATCCTTGGGAGTCATCAGATTATAATTCCAGATCTATTGGCATTTATTATGTAAGTAGAACAGAGACTCTTGAAGTTTTCAATTCAAAAGCGCCTTCAAATTATTATTTTGAATCACTGCATTGGTCACCAGATGGAAATTATATAGTTGCTAACGATTCCGAAAATAACCTTATAATATTTTCAAAAAACAAATCATTTACTCCGCTTAAAATTCGTTTAAAAACAGAATTTTCAGATAACGAAAATATAGAAATGATAAACGTATTAGGTTGGACTAATTAATCAAAATTTTTTTTTGGTCTTACACCAATCTCACTGATAACGTGAGCCGCACTTTTATTTGCTATCTCAGCTGATTCTGTTACTGATAATCCTTTTTGTAGACCATATAGATACCCTGCGGCAAAAAAATCGCCTGCTCCAGTTTTATCAACAACAATTGCCTCTGAGGCATTAAAGAAATGTTTATTTCCTGACTCTAAAATTAAAACTCCGTTTGATCCCAGAGTGCAAACTAGCTGATCAACCTTTGGGAATTGTTCAAGAAAGAATTTTGTTGATTCTTCTATGCTGTTTTTTTGTAAAAGTGAATTTAGTTCATCTTCATTACAAAAAACATAATCAATATCATTTTCAATAAAGCTTATAAAACTCTCTCGATGCATTTCAACACAAAATACATCTGATAAGCTAATTGAGTTCAAGCCCCCAGATTCTTTATTCACCTTTGCAGCGTGTAAGAAAGCTGATTTGCTCGCAGGCTTGTCCCATAAGTAACCTTCCATATATAAAATTTTTGCCTCTTTAATTGCATCAATATTTAAGTCCTCAACCGAAAGATACTCTCCCGCACCAAGATAAGTATTCATTGTCCTTTCTCCATCAGGTGTAATGAAGATTGCACATAACCCAGTTTGATTATCTTCCCTCTCAAATATTGTATAGTCTTTTAGACCAGAATCTTTTAAACTTGTTTGGAATTGTTTACCTAAATCATCATTTGATATTTTTCCTATAAAACCTGCTTCTCCACCTAATTGAGAAATCCAATATGCTGTATTGGCTGCAGACCCTCCAGCTTCGTAAAATGGATTTTTCATATTTTGTAGCAGAAAATTTGAACGTTCCTTATCAACTAGGGTCATTCTTGCTTTATTTAAATTTAACTCATCGATTACAAGTTCATCAATTTGCTCTAAAGAGTCAACTAATGCATTTCCAATACAAATAATCATCTAAATGATTTGTCCTGGATTGCCCTCTTTATCATAAATTTCCTCAGTAAAATTTCTTAACTCTTTCATCCCACCAGACATATTGTAAGCTTCTATGCCTTGAGAAATCATATAGTTTGTAACTTTTGCTGATCTTGATCCAGATCGGCATACAAATATATATTTTTCATTTTGATTGAAACTATTCATACTCTCCATTATTTTCCCCATTGGTATATGAGTAGCGTTTGCATGATGGCCAGAGATCCATTCATCATCTTCTCTAACATCAATGAGAGTAAACCCTGTTTGAACTAAATTTTCAACCTCATTTGGCTGAACCGATGGAGTGCTATTAGTACCTAATTCCACTTTGAGTTTGCCTTAATCTTCTTACTCTTTCAATTGTTGGCGGATGAGTTGAGAATAGCTTACTAAAACTATTTCCAGAAAAAGCCTTAAGTGGATCAGATATAAATAATTGACTCACTGCTGGATTTACATTCATTGGAACTTTAGAATATCGTTCAATTTTTTCGAGTGCAGATGCTAAAGCTAGAGGATTTCCAGAAATTTCNGCTCCTGTTTTGTCAGCTCCGAATTCTCTAGTTCTTGATATTGCCATCCTTATGATTATAGAAGCTATAGGTGCCGCAATAAATGCAATAATTATTACTGCGGGATGTGTATTTCTATTTCTATTTCCACCGCCCCAAAAAGCCATTCTTGACATAAAGGAAACAGCAGCTGCCAACATTGCGGCAATACTAGACACTAAAATATCTCTATTTTTTATATGTGATAATTCATGAGCTAAAACACCCTCAAGTTCATCTCTGTTGAGAAGATTTAATATACCTGTAGTGACGGCAACTTTAGCATTTTTTGGATTTCTACCTGTTGCAAATGCATTGGGTTGATCACTATTGATAACATAAAGCTCGGGCATTGGCATCTTTTCTTTTTGTGTTAGGTGAGAAATAATCTGAGTTACTTCAGTAAATTGACCATCTTTTATTGGCTGAGCACGTGTTGATCTTATTGCTAAATTTCCTGAGAAAAAATAAATAAATCCNTTAAAGATTAAAGCAAAAAAAAGGGCTGANATTAGNTCAAAACCAAAAGCTGTTGCGGAGAACATTACGACCAGTGTCATAAGAGTTAGAAGAGCTGTNGTCTTTACAAANTTCATAATTTTATTATAAAAACTTTAAATTTATAACTTTTGAGCATTCAGACAGTAAAAGCCACCCAAACCATTCGAATCAACAATTGCTTTTAGTCCATTCAACTCAGAATTAATTTTTAATTTTTCCATTCCATCTGCGACTAAATACTTTTCTTGCAATTCATCAAAAATAATATCAAAACCATTCTCTAATAAAAAATTTCTCTGCAATTTAAGAGTTACATCATAGCCAAGAGTTTTGAGTTCTCTCGATAAGGAAGAAAAGTTTACATCGTAAGTAATGTCTATATTTCCTGGATCTTCAATAGGGTCAACAGATAAATGGTGGTTTTTGTATGTTCTTAACAAAGAATTGTACTTTCTCTTTTCCCTGTTTGCCTGTTCGTATCCATAATCAAAAAGTAATATGTTTTTTGGGCTGATTTTCTTTATTACAGTATTTAAGAATTTATCAATATTGACCTGAATCTCTAATTCATGATCTTCGTTTGGAACTATGTTATTTTTATTAATCCAATCAAGTTCCTCGTTTCTGATTGGTTTTATGTCATAAGAGAATGAATTTTCTTGTATTGCCACAACTTTTTCATACCAAACTTTATCTCTATATATTCCAATAGAACACGGGATATTATCTAATATCTCATTACCAAAAACAAGTTCTGATTTTTCTAAAGTCAATTCATTAACATTTGTGTGTGTCATAATCCCTTTATTAATTAATTCTTCTCTTGCTGTCGAAGAAAGTTCAATTGCAGTAATTTCTTTTATACCTATTTGTTCTATCAGTGAACCTGTTCCCGAACCTATTTCAACAATTTTATTTAAATTGCAACTATTGTTAATCCAATTTCGTAAAATTTTTCCAAAATATATAGAAACTTCTGGAGATGTTAAAAAATCACCCTTTTTGGCAGACCTTACTAAGTCAGTATTGAAAAATCCGAATTGCGAATATAATGCTTCCTCCATGAAGGTATCAAAAAATATATAGTCTGTATCATATTTTTTTTGAATATAAGAAAAAAAATTTTTTTTTGGCAAATCTTAATTACCAAAAAATATTGAAGATACTTCTCCAAGATAACTGAAAATACCTGGAAAAATTCCTGAAATAAATGTTATCAAAACAGTGAATACACCTACTACTTTGAGAGGGTTTTCAAAATTAAATATTCTGTCTTCATGTATAGATTTAGGTTCATCCATCCATATAACTTTCGATATTCTTGCATAGTAAACAAGCGCTATAACAGCATTGACTGCGCCTACAACTCCAAGAGATATTCCAATTAGATTTTCAGATCCTAATAAACTTCTAAATACTACAAACTTTGCGAACCAACCACCTAAAGGGGGTATTCCCGCAAGTGAGAAAAAGAAAATAGTCGTCAAGACACCAGCTAAAGGTGATTTTTTAGCAACTCCTCCCCATTCATAAAAGTTTGATGAATTAGCAAAATTATTAAAGAGATGTACGGATAAAAATGCTCCTAAATTCATAAAAGCGTAAATAATCAAATATGTAACACTCGCAAAAATTCCATCCTGATAATCCCCAGTAATACCGGATATTGCAATTGGAGCTAATATAAAACCAGCCTGTGAAATTGATGAATAAGCTAAAAGTCTTACCGGATTTTCTTGTTGTAATGCTACTAAATTTCCTAATGTCATAGTCAAACCTGAGATAATCACTAAAATAAAACCCCAGCTTGACCCTGATCCTGAAAAAACTTTTGTTAATAATAATTAGAGCAACAAAACCAGTTGCTTTTGAACTAACAGATAAATATGCAGTAACTGGTAAAGGTGCACCCTCATACGTATCTGGTGCCCATGAATGAAAAGGAACTATCGATATTTTAAATCCAATACCTGAAATTACTAATATTGCACTTAGTAATACAACTGGAGAATCTGTTAAAGATGCACTTAGCAAATATGAAGAGATATCTGAAAAAACTAGTTGACCTGTAAGTCCATACAGAAGTGAAAATCCATATAATATTAGTGAGGCTGATAATACTCCTAATAGAAAAAACTTTATTGCACCCTCGTTTGATTTTCTATCACCTTTTTTCCATCCAGAGAGTAAAAACATCGGAGTTGAAGCAAGTTCAATACCAATAAATATAGTCAACAAGTCTCTAGAGGAACTTACTATGAGTGCTCCCAAGAGTGAACTTAATAGTAAGTAGTAATACTCTCCCTGATAATACTTATCACTTTCAATAAAATTAATTGAGAGTAGGAAGGTGAGATAAGTTATAAGTATGAATAATCCTTTTAAAATAATTGAAAATTTGTCTATAACAAAACTATTTTCAAAAGCATAAATTGGTGATGTATANTTTGCCCATTGAATAAATAGAGGTGCTAAAGAAAATAAAGTTCCAAGAAGAGCAAAAGCTGCTACATAATATTTTGATTTTCTTGGAAGTATCAAATCAAGAATCAATGTTCCAACTATTGTAAAAACTACAATAAGTTCAGTGGATATTGCAAAATAATTAATAGAAATTTTTAACCCCCGAAGGCTTTGAGTAGCATTGAAGTAACAGCATCATTTGTTGCACCGAATATTAATTTAGGAAATATTCCAATTAATACTGTNAATACAACAAGTGGAATCCATGCAGAAAGTTCATAAATATCTGCATCGTGGAGTTCTTTATCTAGCCATTCTTCAGACGGCTCTCCCAAATTAACTCTTTGCAGCATCCAAAGTAAATAACCTGCAGTTAATACTGTTCCAATAGCTCCAGCGACCATAGAGGTTCTAAATACAGTTATATTTAAACCATCTAGTGGATTATATGCTCCTAGTAAAGCCATGAATTCTCCCCAAAAGCCAGCAAGTCCAGGGAGGCCCAACGAAGCCATTGCAGTAAACCCTAACATTGCACCAGTTTTTGGAAGTAACTTCATATTACCTCCTAATCTGCCCATATCTCTTGTGTGGTAGGTGTGGGCCATGGAGCCAGACAAGAAAAATAACAATCCAGTAATTACTCCGTGAGCGACCATTCCAATCATTGCCGCATTAATTCCTATAGGCGTAAGAGAAGCTATCCCCAACATTACGAATCCCATATGACCAACCGACGAAAAAGCAATTAGTCTCTTTAAATCTGTTTGAGCAAGGCAAGCCAAAGAACCATATATAATTCCAATCGCTGAAAGAATAGCTATTGCTGGAGCCCATGCTTTTGCCTGCTCTGGAAGAATAGGTATAGCAATTCTTACAAAACCATATGATCCAAGCTTTAAAAGAATCGCAGCTAATAATACAGACCCAACTGTTGGTGCTGCTGTATGAGCATCTGGGAGCCATGTGTGAAGGGGCCACATTGGAACTTTTACAGCAAATCCCAAAAATAATACAGCAAATACAAGTGTTGCAAATGTTCCTGTAAAAGCACCAGAGGATCCCAGCTCAATTAATTCAGGAATACTAAATGTTTTGTTTCCTCGATAATAAAGTCCCAAAAACCCAAGAAGCATAAAAGCTGATCCGAATAAAGTAAATACAAAGAACTTAATACTTGCATAAAGTCTTGTCTCTATTTGATTTTTCAGCCCAGAAACAGTCCTAATAGTTTTATCACCCCATATCCCAATCATAAAATACATAGGCAAGAGTACAATTTCAAAAAATACAAAGAAAAGTATCAAGTCAAGTGCAACAAAAGTACCATTCATTCCTGTTTCAAGAACAAGTATTAAAGCTAAAAAGCCTTTAGGGCTTTTTGGTTCAGGTAGGTGTTCTATAGAATAAATTATTGCTAAAACAGTGATAAAAGTAGAAAGCACTAGTAATGGAAGGGATATACCATCTATTCCTATTTCATAATTTGCATTTATGCTTCTAATCCATGAAATCTTATTACCAAGTTGGAATTTATCTGCTGAGGAAAAATCAAATTGGAAAAGTAAGACAGCACTTAAAACAAAAGTAATTAATGATGAAGCTAATGCAAAAACTTTAATCAATTGCTCCTGTTTCTTAGGTATTAAAATGATTAAAAACGCACTAATTATAGGGAAAAAGACTACTGCAGAAAGTCCCAACCCATTCGTTAACAATTCCACTATTCCCCCCTATATTATAAATAAAATTAATAAACTAATTGTTACTACGCCACCTAAAAACAGCATTAAGTATTGTTGTGTCTTGCCTGTTTGTATCAACTTGACTTTACCTCCAAAATTATCAGTTCCAGCAGAAGACATATTCAATAATTTATCAATTCCATTTTGGTCAAGATTATTGTACACAACACTACCCATTAAAGAAGCAACTTGTCCAAAACCATTTACAACTCTATCAATAACATTTGTATTAAATTTATCTACTCCTTTAGAAATGTTTATTTTCACTGGGTCAATAACATATCTGAAATAAAAATGATCTAAATAATATTTGTTTTCAAGAACTGACCATATTGGTTGAATTTTAATTTTTTCATCTCCTGTCTCAGCACTTCCTTGCAATTGATATAAATAATATCCAAGTGAAATACCAAGTAAGCCAGCAAGTAAGCCACTTGATAATGCGAATAAATCAAAACTTTCGGGATGGTATTCAACAATTTTATTTTTTCTTGTTGTAACCCAGTCTGTAAATCCTGTATAAACACCAGGAATGTTCACCCAACCTGAAGCTATTGCAAATACAGATAAAGCAAGAAGTGGTGTAGTCATGAGATTGTGAGATTCGTGAGGATGACCATGGCCTCTGTATTCTCCAAGAAAAGTCAGGGATACGGCTCTAGTCATATAAAATGCTGTTATAAATGCACCTAAGACTGCTATAAAAAAGAAAGTTGTCTCACCTTCATGATTAAATGAAGCAAGAATCTCGTCTTTGGAAAAGAAACCTGCAAATGGCGGAAGTCCTGCCAAAGCAACTGTTCCAATTATGAATGTAACAAAAGTTTTTGGCATAACTTTTCTTAAGCCACCCATTTCCAACATACTATTGCTATGAACTGCGTGAATAACAGATCCTGCACCGAGAAACAATAAAGCCTTAAAAAATGCGTGTGTCCATAAATGAAATAATGCAGCGGTATAAGCACCTGAACCAATTGCGGCAACCATATAACCCAATTGACTAACTGTTGAGTACGCAAGAACTTTTTTTAAGTCATCTTGAACAACTGCAATTAAACCAGCTGCTAGTAATGTAATAACACCAAAAAGCATCACTATATCTAATGCATCAGGTGCCATTGCTTTATAAAATGGAAACATTCTTGCAAGTAAATAAACACCGGCTGTAACCATTGTTGCAGCATGCATCAGTGCAGATACAGGTGTTGGACCTGCCATAGCATCTGGTAACCAAACATGTAATGGAAATTGAGCACTCTTACCCATCGCCCCAATAAATAATAAAACTGCAGCAGCAAATGCAACAGTAGAAAGCTTTTCATAATCATGCGTTGACTGATAAAGAATCTCAGAAATTCTTAATGTTCCGGTATTTAGCGCTAAGATGAATTATTCCAATCATCAACCCTACGTCGGCTATCTTATTCGTAATAAAAGCTTTCATAGCTGCTGAAGAATTATCTTTTTTCTCCCAGTAATGACCAATTAACAAGTATGAACAGACACCAACAAGTTCCCATCCAATTAAAATTTGAATAAGAGTTGGAGAAGATACTAAAACTAACATACTTCCAGCAAACAAAGTTAATGATGTGAAGAAAAAAGTATACCTAATTTCACCTTCCATATAATTTGTTGCATAAATGAAAACAAGTAACGCAACCGTTCCAACAACAAAATACATCATTATTGAAAGACCATCGACAACCCATCCAAACTCAATGTCAAATGCACCGATACTGCCAACATTTATAAAAAATTCATTCACAACACCACTTGTAATGTGCAAGTACATTAGTGCAACACTGTACAAAAATATTATTCCAATAGTTGCTAAAGCTACTTCTGCTCCTTTTAATGGCAAATATTTACCCACAAAAGTTATAACTAATGCAGCAACAAAGGGAAGCACGACTAATAACCATGCATATTCAGCTAAAAATCCCCCATCGGTATAAACTAATTCACCTTCAGCAAAAACAGTTGGTTTAAAATTTACCATTTCATTAAATCGAATTCGTTTATATTAGCTGTTTGTCTGTTTCTGAATAACATAAGAACAATCGCTAATCCAATTCCAACTTCAGCAGCTGCAATTGTAATTATAAAAATTGTAAAAATTTGTCCCTGCATCAAAACATCAGCAAGCATCGTGTCAAACATTATAAAATTGATATTCACAGAGTTAAGAATTAATTCAATAGACAAAAGAACCATGACAGCATTTCTTCTAACTAAAATGCCATAAATGCCCAATGAAAATAAAGCTGCTGCTACTACTAATACAGGCTGAACAATCATACCTGTCCTCATCAATCAATGCTTCATCTTTTCTGGCCAATGTTATTCCCCCAATTAGAGCGGCTAATAAAACAAATGAAACTAATTCAAAAGGAAAAACAAATCTACTGAGTAGGATTTCGCCAAGCAACTCAGTTGAAGATCCTGAAGTAATAACTACTTCACCCTCAAAACCATTAACTAAAATGTATGAGAACAAGAAAAATATAGAACCTGCTATTGCTGCACCTAACTTTTTATTTTTATCATTATCTAACTCGGCATTTTTTCCTAAAGGTGCTCTGGTAATCATAATTCCAAATAAGAAGAGGACAATAACTGCACCAATGTAGACCAGGACTAATACAAGAGCAACAAACTCTGTTGATAAAAGTAAAAATAATACCGAAGTCAAAGCAAGAGTAAATACAAGGGATATAGCAGCATGAATTACATTTGAGTCGTTACAACCCTTACTGCTGTTGAAACCAATAAAAGAAGAACAAAGTAAGTTACAATTTCAAAAATTTCCATTTTTAACTTTCAAGGCCCTCAGGATCTGGTACTGTTTGCAGCCAATCATCTAATCGTTCTTTATCATGCAACATATCGCCCATGTTGAACTCAGAATATTCATATTCTGGTGACCAGAATAAAGCGTCGAATGGACAGACTTCTACACATATTCCACAATACATACAAAGTGCATAGTCAATATCAAATCTATCCAAAACAGCCCTACTTCTTTGTCTACCACCAGGTTTTGAAGGAGGTTGTAATTCTTTATGTCCCTCTATATAAATGCACCAGTCGGGACACTGTCGAGCACATAACATGCAACTTGTGCATGCTTCCTGATCTAAAGCAATAACTCCTCTTGCTCTTGGTGCAACTTTTTCTTTTTCAAAAGGGTAATTTACATTTGGTTTTGAATGAAAAGGAGAGAGAGTTTTAAGCATGTTGATAATAACTATCTTTATTCCAACTAAAAATCCTGGTACTTTTGGTCTAAATGTTTTCATTAGAATCCAACTTTCATGATTGCAGTTACAAGAATGTTAACTAAAGATGCAGGGATAAGTATCTTCCAGGCAAGATTTTGCAACTGATCTTCTCTAAATCTTGGCTGCGACCACCTTATCGCTACCAAAATAAAACCTAAAATGGCAGTTTTTGTTAAAAGTACAACGGGTCCATAGAAATTTACCCATTCAGTTGGTAAAAGTGGGACATGGTAACCACCAAGAAATAGGGTTGAAGCAATTGCACATAATATAAACATATTCATATATTCAGAAATATAAAAAATAAGAAATCTTATCCCAGAGTATTCAGTCATAAAGCCCATAGTTAATTCTGATTCACCAATAGGCATATCAAATGGCACCCTCATCATTTCAGCTGTTGCTGCAACCATAAAAATTAGAAAACCAATTAGCTGACCTCCAAAAACAAAAGGAACTCCCCATTCAATTTGTTTTTCTACAATCCCAACTAGAGACATGGTTTCAGCTTGAATAACAACTCCTACAACAGCAAGGATTAGTGGAAGTTCATAAGCTATGAGCTGTCCTGCAGCTCTTAAACCTCCCATTAGAGAATATTTATTTGCTGATGACCATCCAGCAGTTAATACGCCTATAGTTCCCAAAGAGCTTATAGCAAGTGCGAAGAAAACACCTAATTCTATATCTGCAACAACTAATGTTGGACTCATTGGAACTACTGCAAAAAGAGCAACACAAGAAACCATAACATAAGCAGGTGCCCATTTGAATACAGGTCTGTCTACTTCAGTTGGTATTATGTCTTCTTTTTGAACAAATTTAAGTATTTCGGCAACAGGAAATATAAAACCTCTAAGTCCAACATGTAAGGGTCCTGGTCTTCTCTGCATCCATGAAGCACCTTTTACATCCATGATTGTAAAGATTATTGCACCATTCAATGCAGCAAGTGCAAGAAATCCAACTTTTATCAAGACATCTGTCATCTATCTACATCTCCCAGTACAAAATCTAGGCTACCCATTATGGCAATTAAGTCTGGCAATAAAGCACCCTCAAGCATAATTGGCAAAATTGAAATATTGCTAAATGATGCAGTTCTGACTTTGAGTCTGTAAGGTCCCAGTCCTCCATCTGATATTATGTAATAGCCCATTTCTCCTTTGGGATTTTCAGCTCTTACATATGTACGGCCTTTGGGAACTTTTATAACTTTTGGCACTTTTGCTTGCAATGGACCAGAAGGCATTGAGTCAATAGCTTGCAAAACTATTTTTGCTGATTCAACCATTTCTTTAACTCTGACATCCCAACGATCGTAACAGTCTCCATTCTCTCCAACTGGAATTTCGAAATCAAATTGATCATATGGCAAATAATCTGTATGTGTTCTCAAGTCAGATTTAACTCCTGAAGCTCTGAGTATTGGGCCTGAAACACCATAAGCTTCTGCAATTTCAGGAGTTAATATACCTACATTTTTAGTTCTTTTCTTAAAAACTTCATTTCCCCCTATTAAATTTTGAAATTGATCAGCTGCCTTAATTACTTTTTCCATTGCTACTTTGGTATCCCTGTAAAATCCAGCAGGTAAATCTTGAATATTTTTTTTAGAAGTAGGACCCGCTCCAGCTGCAGGTTTTACTCCTCCAATTCGATTGAAGTTTGGATGAAATCGACCACCAGTTACTGACTCGATTAAATCTAAAACTCTTTCTCGATCTTCCATTGCATAAAAAATTGGAGTAAGTGCACCAACTTCAAGAGCATATGCTCCATTGAATACAAAATGTGAAGAAATTCTAGCCATTTCATTGAGAATTAATCTAATATGTTTGGCTCTTTCAGGTACTTCAATTTCCATTAATCTTTCAGCTCCAGCAATAAACGGAATTTCGTTAGAAAATCCAGCAACCCAATCTATTCGATTTACAAGTGTTGTTATTTGGGGATATGATCTAACTTCTGCAAGTTTTTCATAACCACGATGCATGTAGCCAAGAACGGGTTTTACATCATGAACTTTTTCACCATCTACTTTTGCGACCAATCTAAGTACTCCGTGAGTTGATGGATGTTGAGGTCCAATGTTTAATGTCATGTCCTCTGTTTCAATTTCTATAGACACAGAAGCTTCAGAAAAATTATTCATATTTTGTGGGTCTAATGTATTAACCATCTGGAGATTTATCGCTTCCTGATTCTTCTGGCATTCCCTCAACATCAACCTCTCCAGGCCATGGCTTAACTTCTCTGCTAATCAATTCAAAAGATTTAAGCATAGGATTTCCTTCGTAACCGTCAGGAAGATATAATTTTTCAAGATTTGGGTGATTTTCAAAATTTATTCCAAACATTTCATATGCTTCTCTCTCGTGCCAATTAGCCCCACCATATATTTCTACAAGAGATTCAATTTTCGGATCTGATTTATCAATCTTTGTAGATACAGTAATTAAATTAGTATTTGCTAAATCAGATAAGCATGTAATTATTTCAAAATTAGGTGAAACGCTCTCTTTAGGTGCTTCACCAACAGAAACATCATTGTCCCAATCAACTGCAGAAAGCCATGAGAAAAATTTCAAATTAAATTCATCTTTGAGTTTTTTATGCGTGTCAATCCAATCTATTGAGTCAACTTTGATATTTATTGTTTCAAACTCTAATGTTGTATTTGTAAAGCTTTCTTTTATTTTGTTAAAAAAATCTTCCATCTTATATTGGCTCTGTTTGAACTTCTGACCATTTTTCTTTCATATCTTCTCCACGAATTTTTTTCTGGAGAAGAATGATACCTTCCTGCAGGGCTTCTGGTCTTGGTGGACAACCTGGAACGTAAACATCCACAGGGATTAATTGATCTACTCCCTTAGTTACAGAGTACGAATCCCAGTACGGACCACCACTATTTGAGCAAGATCCCATTGAAATAACATACTTTGGTTCAGGCATTTGATCATAAAGCCTTTTTACTGAAGGAGCCATTTTATCTGTTACCGTTCCAGCGACAATCATAAAATCAGCCTGTCGAGGAGAAGCGGGTAAAGGAATTACTCCTAACCTCATAAAATCGTGTCTAGGCCCACTTACAGCCATAACCTCAATGGCACAACATGCCAATCCGAATTGAAAGTACCAAAGAGAATATGATCTAGCCCAATTAAATACTGATGATATTGGTTTTGGAAGACCAAATTTATCTACGACTCCCACTTGAGAACATCCTTTCTTATTGCATATATAAGACCAATAAGGAGAATAAATATAAAAACAAACATTTCAATTAATCCAAAATAACCCAATTTTTCTAAGTTTATTGCCCATGGAAATATGAAAACTGCCTCAACATCGAAAATTACAAAAAGCAACCCAAATATATAGTATCTTACGTATGTTTGACTCCATCCAGTGCCTACAGGATCAACACCACATTCATATGTTTCTAGCTTTTCCGGATAAGGTTTATTTGGCCTAAGAACTGAGGCGACTCCAAGCAATAGCACACAAAGAAAAATGCCAAATCCTAGCACTGCTGCTATAGTCACATAATCTTGAAAATAAGAAATCATAATTTATAGTTTAGTTAAGCCTTTAAAAAGTCTAGTTTTTTCTCAAACTTCAGTGAAATTTTTTGTAAGATTTTTTATAGGTGATTAATAGTAATTTTTTAAAAGAATCCAATTTAGTAGATCTCTCAAGAGAAATATTTCAATACGTGGTTCAAGACAAACAGAAGATAGATACAAGATTCCAACTATTGTCAGAGGACCTCTATGAGGCAGATACAATTAATTTCATACTGGCTGACGGACTTGGTTATGAAAATCTAATCAGTACAGATTCTTATCTAAATAAAAATGTTACCAAGTCTATTAATACAACATTTCCTTCCTCAACAAACGTGGCTTTATCATCAATTGCATTTATGAAAAACCCGATTGACCATGGGCTGATAGGTTACTACATGTATGACAAATTACAATACGGTCTAATAAATGCATTAAATTGGAATAAAGAAAACAAAAATTTTCTATTAAATAATCATTTTCAAAAACAAAAATCAATTTGGAAAATTTTTAAAGAAAATAAAATTTATGCATCTAATTTTCAGCCTAGAAATCTAGTAGGAACTCCCCTTTCAGATTGTCTATATGAGTCATCAAGCACTATTCCATATGACGATGCGCAAAATCTTTTGGAACTACTATCGGAATCTACAATCTTGGAGAATAAGTTTAATTTTATTTATTATCCTTTAATTGATGTTACAGCACATATATTCGGAGTGCATTCAGAAGAGTGGCATATAGAGATAACTAAATTTGAAAAATTAGTTAATGAAATTTCAAATATAAGTAATAAAAAAACAAAAACTATTATTTCTGCTGATCACGGTCTTATAAATATTGATGCAGAAAGCCGTCATACTTTGAATTACGGTGATGATTTACAAATATATGGAGACCAACGCTCAGTTTATATAAATGGATCTGAAGAGATTGTTTTAGAAACGTTTTCTGAAATACCTGGTGTTTTATTGGAGCAACAAGAGTTGTCTCATATTCTAGGTGACCAAAAAAATGAATTTTTAAAATCTATTTATCCTGATTTTTGTTTTTTAGTTGAAGATAAAAATATTATTTATCCAAAACACCTTTCGGCACAGTTGAAGGGTTACCATGGAGGTTTGTCTAAAGGAGAAATAAAAATTCCAATAATTGAACTTTCTAACTATTGAATTATTTATACTTATCTTGTGAAAAATCTTAAACTTTTATTTTTTCTTTTAACTTTTGCTTTTTGTTCCCAATCAAGTGAAATGACACTTGGTATGGCTGAACCATATTTCAGTGGAACTGAGGACATGGCTTTTTCTGAATCCTCAGTGACACGAGACGGATCTTTTTCACAAGGTGACTATATTATTAAAACCGCATATGCAAGCACAGATGTAAGTTCTTCTGATTTTGAAAATACCATCGATGAAGTAGAAGGTTTAGTTAAGAACTACAACGGAAANATTTCTAATACTTATCTTTCAACAAACTATCAAGGACTTAAAAGTTATAGTTTAACAATNAATNTCCCAGCAAAAGAGTTTGAAAGTTTTCTAACGNAAGTAGAAGAAATTTCCAAATTTACAAATATTAATTTGAATGCGAATGATGTAACTAAATATGTGCTTGATATTGATTCAAGNTTGAAATCATTGAANGATGAAAAGAAAGCACTNGAAGAAATAAAAGAAGAGGCAGTATCAACATCTGACAAACTTCAAGTGCAATCTCAGCTTCGGTACATTAATCAAGATATACAAGTGCTTGAAGGACAAAAAGAATATTATGAAAATTCAGTATCGTACTCTTCTTTGACTCTAGATATCAGAGAGGGTTCAGGAATATCATTATTTTCATGGAATTATTATGTACAAAGAGCTTTAAATTGGATTGAGTCAATAATTGGTTTTGGTGTGTCGTTTGGAATAATTGCGATTCCATTATTACTTTTAGCACTAGGGTTTAGAAAATTTAGATCTAAAACCTAATGGCACTCTCTTATATTGGATTATTTTTAATTATTATTCTGCTTATATTTTTTGGAAAAAAGATTAAATAAGTAATTAATTTGGTTGATATGTTCCAAAAAATACCTGCCAAGCAAGACAAGTTTTTGCTAACAAGCTAAGCCAAATGTAAGCTCTTTCTCCATATAAATAATCTTTCCATTTACCTACTTGCTTATACTGCAAAATCATATTTATTGAAAAAGTGTTAAAGAATAAGAAAATACTTACAAAAATCCACACAACAAACTGTGGAACTCCTTGCGGGTTTGAATCTGTAGCTACACCATCACCTATTAAATTTATAAATATAAAAATCCACGGAGTAACACCAACCAAGCAGCCCATTATATAGCTTGTCCAGTCAACTTTTTCAGTGTATTGATTATGAACTTCCATCATCCAACCAAACCAGCACATTGCAGCATTCATGAAAAATATTCCAGCTAATGCCCATACATCATAAATTCCTACTAATAAAGCAATTAGGACAATCATCACGGATGCACTAATTGAGTATTCAATCCAACGCACCTTATTTATTCCTTTTGAAAGGTCTTCTTTATATTTGTTATAAAAGGGGCCAGAAATAAGATAGTGAGCAACAGCTGAAGCAAGTAAAAAGGTTGCTACTGCTGGACCAAAGTTTGTGACTTCTCTCCATACTTCAAGTTCAGGAACTAATGCAAAACTTGAAGGATCTTCCGGTGAACCAACTCCCACTAATTGAGTTAAAGTTACTGGAACAATAAAATCAGAATTTACGACAGTACCAAGCCAAAAAAGTAATCCACCCTGAATTAAATGAACTGTGCCCATTATGATATTGAATTTTCTAAGTTTTTTTATCTTTATTTCCATGTTTTACCTCAATTTGAAATATTAAGTATAAGTTTAGTTTTTTATTTAAGATTAAATGATGGATAAACAACTTATTTTTTCAGAGATTGAATCGATAATCTTTGATATTGAAACATCAATTAAGTCTCTTGCTAATTCAAGAGAATACATTGCTGAAGATAATTATTCAAGAGCATTTACCAAACTTGCAGAAATAGAAATTGAATTTCAATCTTTAGCTGGAAGAGTAGCTTATATTAAATCAAGTCTTTGACGGAAAAGTAGTTACTTCAGAGATTTCAATATTAATTTTGTCACCAGTTTCATATATTGTATTAGGTAACGACCTTGCTCTAAAAACTTCACCTTTACTATTTTGAAATGAAATTACCTGATCATGTCCATAAAATGTNCATTCTTTCACTACATAACTGCCATCAGAATCTAAATTGAGCTCGATACACTCTGGTCTAATTGAAACATCTAATGCTCCATCATAAGCAGAAACAAATGTACCAAGTGAAGTTTCTACCATTCCATTTATAGAAAAACCCTTGAGTATATTTGGATCGCCAACTGAATTAGCAACAGTTTGACTAATAGGGTTTAAATAAATNTCTTGTGGAGTTGCACTCTGAATAACTTTTCCATCTTCTANAACACTNACAACATCACATACTGATAGGGCTTCTTCTTGATCATGTGTAACGATGATTGCAGTGGTTTCNGTTTCTCTAAGAAGTGTCACAACTTCATCTCTTAAATCTCGTGCCATATGAGCATCTAAACTTGTAAAGGGTTCGTCCAATAAAATAACTTCAGGATTTGGAGCTAATGCTCTAGCAAGAGCGACTCTCTGTTGTTGACCTCCAGATAATTCTTGAGGTAATTTGTTTCTGTAATCATTTAGATTACACATATCGATTACTTCATTTAATCTTCCACTTTTAATTTGATGTTTTGATAGCCCAAAAGAAATATTGCTTTTCACATCAAGATGAGGAAACAATGCATAATCTTGAAATACCATTCCAACATTTCTCTCTTCTGGTGGCACATATACTTCTTGACTTGANATTATCTCTTCTCTCATCTCAATTATCCCNCTATCTGGTTTTTCAAATCCTGCAATTAATCTTAGAGCTGTAGTTTTTCCAGAACCAGAGACACCAAGTACTCCCACAATTGCACCATTCCAAACATCGAGATTAAAATCNGANAGTACAAGCTCAGAACCATACGATTTACTGACTGAGCGAGCTCTNATAATTAAATTTTCATATGCCATTAGTTATCTAAATTCCTTGTACTAAGTATATATGTNGGAAATGCACTAATTGCTAATAAAATAAACCCAGAAAAAGCAGCCTGTGTGAAAAGTGCTTCTGATGCATTTGACCATATATCAACTGACATAGTACTGAAACCTGTTGGTCGTAGTAATAATGTTTGAGGTAATTCTTTCATTGTTGATAAGAATACAAGTGCTGCTCCTGCAAGAAGTCCTTTGTATATTAANGGGAAGGTTACCTTAAAGAAAGTATCTAACTTTGACAAACCAAGCCCAGTGCTTGCTTCAATATATGAAATCTTAACTTGTTCCATTGATGCTTGACCTCCTCCGACAGCTTGAGGCAAAAAAACTATCAANTATGAGATTATTAGAGTTATAAAAGTTTGATAAATTGAGGGAAAAATTTTTATTGTAATAAATAACATTGANATTCCCACTGCAATATGAGGTAATCCATAAAGTGTAAGTGTTACTTTTTCAAACAAGTCGCCAAACTTCGATTTATATTGAGAAATCATTACAACTATTGGTGTAGCTATAATCATCGCAAAAATTGATGTGACTGTAGCTGCTGTAAGGGACCCAGCAACACCAGCTAAAGAACCAGTTATAGAAATATTGTTTGACAACCCACGTACTAACCAAAATGTCAAAACACCGACAGGTATTAATAAACTAAAAAATATAACAACGGCAAAAAATGTTAAAACCAAATAAGTACTTTTTTTTGAAAGTTCTAATTTATTAAGTTCTCTTGGAGTNCCAGATACTTTTGCTGATTTACTCATTTCACTTCCTCTTTGAGCAAAACTTATAATTAATGCAAGAACTATNAAGAATGCTGAATAAAAAATTACTGGATCACCATTGATGTTGATTACATAGTATGAATAAATTGCTTTAGTCATAGTTCCATATTTCATTAACGAAACTGCACCAAAATCAGAAATGACATATAAACCCACTAATAGAGATGAATATATCATAGGTTTTTTTAACCTAGGAATTACAACACTTGTATACATTTTTATTTTTTTGACACCTAAAGATCTTGCAGCATCTTCAACTGTTGAATCTAAATTCCTTAAAGCACTACTACAAATCAACTGTACATATGGATAGGTAAATAATGTCAAAACAATCCAGCTTCCTACAAATCCTTCAATNCCTATTATTTCCTCCAAGCCGTATCTAGAAAATATATCGACAAACAAACCTTTNGGAGAAAAAGCNGAAACATAAGTCAATGCACCAATGTATGAAGGAATAACTAGCGGTAAAATTGTCAAGCTAAATAAAATTTTGGATCCAGGGAATGAGTATCTAACTGTAAGTATCGAAATTGTTAACCCAAGAATAAGACTTGTTAAAACAACAGCAATAAATAAAAATACTGTATTCATCAATAAAGTAGTCACGTCCCAGGAGTTAAAAAAACTAGATAGATTTCTTGATAGCTTTGCAAACCTCCAAAACAAATAAAATAAGGGCATAAGAAATAAAAGTAAAATTAATACATTTGTTGTTATTAAAAGTTTAGGTGTTTTCACTTAATTAAGAATATAATGAAAAATTTGATATTTAAAGAAAAAATTCTGGTCAGATTTCTCTGACCAGAATTTTTTGGCTTATGTTGATGCTGACGGACGGATTAATATCCTGCCTGAGCAATTAGTTCAACAGCTTTTTCTTGCCATAACGCTAATGCGGACCAGTTCAAGTTTGAAGGAGAGTTCAAACTGTTAATGTCTGGTAGCAATTCGTTTGGCTCAATTCCTGCTACAAGAGGGAACTCATATACAGTGTTTGTAAATGTTTCTTGAGCTGATTTTGAATGTAAAAATTCAACGAATGCCATAGCTGCTGGTTTATTTTGGCTTGAGGACAAAATTCCAACACCTGCAGGCATAACCATTGCTCCGCAACCGCCATCTAGGTACACATTCTTAATTGGAGCAGAAGGATCTTCCGCTAAAACTCTTAATGTGTAGTAATGGTTAATCATTCCAATATCAAGTTCACCTGCAGCTGCAGCAGCAACTTGTGGTGAGTTCTTAGGATATTCTCCGTATCCAAGACCATTTATTGTTGTTAACCAATCTAGAACTTTTTCTTCACCATCTGATTCGATCATGCATGCAACCATTGCAAGGAATGATCCATTAGTTGGTGCTAAACCTAATCTGTTTCTAAACTTTTCATCAGCAAGACCATAAATATCACCTGGCAATTCTGCATCAGTGACGTCTCTTGTATCAACAACTAGAGATCTTGATCTTCCAGAAGTACCAACCCAGTATCCATTTTTGTCTACTGCCCATGCTGGAACATTGTCTAGAACACTATCCGGAAGTCGGTCAAATAATCCTTCTTTGGCAATTACACCAAGGCTTACAGGATCTTGTGAAAAGAATACGTCTGCAGGGCTTATAGCACCTTCAAGAACAACTGTTCCTGCTAATGCCGGGCTTTTTGCGTATCTTACTTCAACTTCAACACCTGAAGTTGCAGCAAATTCTGCAATAATATCTGCGACTAAGCTTTCTTTTCTACCACTATAAATTACAAGTGTTCCACCTACTTCGGCTTCTGGTTCAGCGAGTGCTGCTTCAACAGCAGCATCAATAGCTTCTTGTGATACTTCACCTGCTGGTCCTTGCGCACCTGCNGGTCCTTGCTCTCCTGCTGGTCCTTGCTTCTCCNGCTGTTGGAGTACAAGCAGTTAAAACCATCATTAAAGCAATCAAAGTAACTGTTAATTTTTTGTTCATTTTAACCTTTTTTCGCTTAACTTTGTTAATAGTACTTAACAAAAATAGTTAATGGTAATTTATTTCAAAAAAATTTTTTTAAATGTGATTTATTTTTAAACAAAAAATATTTTAAAATTGTTAAGTGGATTTACAAAACAACGAAGGCGTACTTTTAATCAATCTTGGTTCTCCAAAAGAACTTAANAAAAAATCTGTAAGAGACTACCTTCGTGTTTTTCTATCGGATGACAATGTTGTAGATTTACCAAAGTTTTTCCAACAACTTATTCTTCGTTTATTCATTCTTCCCTTTCGTCCCAAAAATACCCTTGAAGCATATGAAAAAATTTGGACAAAAGATGGCTCACCATTAATTATTTCAACTGAAAGTATCGCAAAGAAATTGACTAAAAAAACAGGTTGGAATGTTGAAATTGCAATGAGATACGAAGATCCAAGTATCGAACAAGCACTTAAAAACTTTGAAAAAAAAGGTATAAACAAAATATATGTGATTTCTTTATATCCACATAATGCGATGGCAACAACTGTAACAACAGAGTTGGAAACAAGACATGTGGCAATGAACATCTCAAATGATTTTGAATTAATATTTACTAAACCATTTTTTGATAATGAAGAGTACATAAATGCAATGGTGAATTCAATAAAACCATATGTTGAAAGCGAAACATATGACAAAATAATATTTAGCTATCATGGTATCCCCAAAAGACAAGCTAAGAAGACAGATGAGACTGGAGAGCATTGTTTTTCAACTGCTAGTTGTTGCGAAGTAAATAATGATGGATCAAAAGATTGCTATAGATCTCATACAAGAATAGCTTCGGATTTAACAGCTAAAAAACTTGGTTTAAATGACGATCAATGGGAAATTGCTTACCAGTCAAGAATTGGTCCAGGATGGTTGACTCCTTTTACTGATAAAAGATTGGCCAAACTTCCTGAAGAAGGAAAAGACAATATAGCTATTTTGTGTCCATCATTTATATCTGATTGCCTAGAAACTTTGGAGGAAATAGATATTCGTGGTAGAGAAACTTTTTTTAAAGCAGGTGGAAAAAATATGACTTATATTCCTTGCTTGAATGATTCAGAAGATACCATTAATCTTCTAGAAAATTTAGTGAGAGCTAGCTGACCTAACCGTTTTTTTTAAAGTAAGAGATTTTGCAAAAAATTTTCCACCATTGCGGACAAACCACATAAATCCAGCCAAAATNTATGCATAAGGACACATCATATTAGTTTTATTATACATCAAATAGTACAATATTTATAATGCAAAAAGATCCTAAGCTTGTTAGAAAATATGAACCAATATTGTGGCTATTATTTTTTGGACTTACTTTTGCTGTTGGGTGTCCTGCCTTTTAAATTTTTCACTTGTAAGTAAACANCTGTTAACATAGTTAGTAATGAACAATAACAATAATCCCTATGTCTTTACTCAAAAAGAAATTGAGAAGTTACCTAACTCTTTTTATTCGCATGCAGAAGCTATTTTTCACATCAGTGAAGTTGGAATAGAAGTAAAACAGACCCGTGTAGCTGATTGGTTAGGTGTAAGCAGAGCTAATGTTTCTCAAGTTATTGGAAGAATGCAAAATAGTGGTCTTATTGAAATGGATGATGAACTAAAGCTTACTGAAAAAGGAACTTACTTAGCAAAAATGATTGCAAGGAGACACAGAATAATTGAAAGATTTTTATCTGAAATTTTAGATTTACCATGGGAAAGAGTTTATGTTGAAACTAAAAAATGGGAGAATGTCCTAAGTTCTGTTACTGAAGAAGCAATGTTAAAAGTCTTGGGTTACCCAAAGACTGGTTTATTCGGAAACCCAATTCCATACTCAAATTATTTTGAAGGACCAATGAATAGATTGATTGACGTAGGAACTAAAACAAATAAAAAATATTCTATTGTAAAAATCTCGGAAGAATTAAAAAGAGATAGCTCAATTATTTCTTTTTTACAAAAAAATAAAATCTTACCCGGTAATGAAATAAACATATATGATGCAAATGAATACTCTATTACTGTAAGTGTTGCAAAGGACAAATTTTTTGGTTTAGATCAATTTATTGCAGAAAGAGTTTTTGTTAGTTAATTCAATTTATGATTATGTATAAAAAATTTATAATCTAAGTATGAGTGCATTTCTAGAAAATATACCTTATGAATTATTTAGCTATATTGGCGGTGGTATATTTCTTTTTATAATTTTGTACAAATTTTTTCCAAATTTATTTGTAAAAATACATAAACCAATTTTCTTTACTATTGGTATTTTATCTCTTGCACTGGGATACATTGGGATAGTAATTCCAGGTTTGCCTACAACAGTTTTTATATTGATTGCTGCATGGGCATTTTCAAAATGTTCNGAAAGATTTACTCATTGGCTTGAAAATCACAGAATATTTGGTCCTATAATTTTAAATTGGCAGACTTATCGTGGTCTTTCTAGACGTGCAAAGAAGCTCGCTATTTCGATGATTATTCCAACATTTGCATTTACGATTTATTTTGTATTTTCATTAGTTGGAGATTTAATATTTGGAACATTTGGTATTGCATTATGTTTATGGCTTGCTACGAGACCAGAACCACCGGTGGAAAGTAAAGCTTAAATTTAATTCGCTTCTGGAATTTGATATCCGATAGGAGAAACTTTATCAAGTTCAAAAATATCTCTAGCTTGAGCTTCATAATTCAATCCAATTGAAATTTGATCACCTTCTACTACCCTATTTCCGTTCTCATCTAAACGAGCATTCATTGTTGCTTTTTTCCCAGATTTACAAATAGTTTTTATTTCGGTCATTTCATCCGACCAAGCTAATAAATATACACTTCCTGGGAATGGCTCTCCTCTAAAATCTGATCTCAATCCATAACATAGAACAGGAATTTTTAATTTATCAACAACTAAGGTAAGTTGAAGAACTTGTTTTGGACTTAGAAACTGAGCTTCATCAACTAAAACGCATGAAACATTATCTCTTTGATGCTCATGCGCTGTCCAAACATACAAATCATCTTCAGAAGTAAAAATTTCGCAATCTCTATCTAAACCAATACGCGAAGTAATTCTTCCTTCTCCATACCTATCATCTAATTTTGGAGTAAATAAAAGAGTTCGCATTTCTCTCTCTTCATAATTATGAGCTGACTGTAGAAGAGTTGTGCTCTTACCTGCATTCATTGCTGAGTAGTAAAAATATAATTTAGCCATTTCTTATATATTAGTTCTTATATCAAAAGTTTCTATCTTAGAGCAACTATTCTTCCAACTGTTTTTCTACTGCCAATTAGATCTAGATAGTGAATTATTTCTTCAAACTTTATTGTTTCGTAAACTGGTTTAATAATTTTATTTAAATATTGGTCAAAGATTTTTTTCATTCTTCTTTCCAAATATTCCTTATCATCGTTTTCAAAACTAATCATAAAAACACCCATGACTGAAATGTTTTTAACCAAAAGATAACTTAATAATTGAGATGGAATATTTCCACTTGCAAAACCAACAATTAGAGCTC
>JGI24820J26691_1000032_pt1 | contig 29244 bp, 29 predicted proteins | sample METZYME_5_50m_FD_26691 | JGI IMG/M metagenome (IMG submission 26691) | reverse complement strand
GTTATTGAGTATTTCATTATAATGGGTGAAGGTGGCCATGACGACCACGATGAACACGGACACGATGGCCACTCAGATGATGAAGATCATTCTAATGGGGAAGATCACTCCGATGATGATGGAGAGATAGCTGCAGATGAAGGCGAAGAAGCTTTCGACTTTGATCCACACAGCTGGTTAAGTCCTGCAGCCTACAAAGCACAAATTGATGTTGTTCTGAATGCTTTAATCACAGCTTTCCCAGAAGGAGAAGCAGACTTCAAAGCAAATGCTGAATCATACTCGGCTGAACTTGATACATTGGATGCAAACTATAATGCAGCATTTGGTGTAGGTGGAACTTGTGAAGTAAGTAATACTGAAAAGACAATTGTGGCCAACCACAATGCTTATTCTTACATCTCAGAAAGATACGACATTGAAATCTTGACAGTTCACGGCCTCGATCCTGAGGGCGAACCATCAGCTGCGGACATAGCAGAAGTTGTCGAGCAAATTGTGGAAAAGAACTTGACTGTTCTATATGTTGAGGAGTATACAAGTACAAGCTCAGTTGATAGTATCGTGAAGCAAACTGGAGTTACTATTAAGATTCTGTACACTATGGAATTGCCTCCTAAAGACAGCGAGGATACTTATCTAACCTTGATGAATAAGAATCTAAACAGTCTTGTGGAAGGTATGGGGTGCTGAATCTAAAAACAATTAAAGGAGGTGAATAATGGAATTCTACAATGTAAAACTAAAAAAGAAAGTTAATGTCGATGAAAAAGACTTTGAAGTTGTTACCATGAAAAACGGTAGACCTGCAGCAAAAGCTGAAGTAAATATCGATGGAGAAACACACAAAATGTTCAAAATCCTTTCAAAGGCAGATGCCGAAAAATACGCATAATTTAAAAGAATATCATGTCAAATTATGCTAACCAACAAATCATCGCTACCTCTCAAGATAGATAAGCTAACAGTTATTCGATCAGGAAACCAGGTTCTTGAAGACGTATGTTTAACTATAAATCGTGGCGAATTTGTTGGACTTGTAGGTCCAAATGGAGGTGGAAAAACTACACTTCTTCTCACCATATTGGGCCTTCTAAAGTATAGAAAGGGTAGAATTGAGCTATATGGACGAACAAAACCGTCAAGCTCCACATTTGGAAAGTTAGGTTGGGTTTCCCAGCATGCATCAAATATTCCTAAAAATATCAAATTAACAGTTAAGGAACTCGTTCAGTTAGGTACATTAAATTCAAGTAACATGTTTTGGCCATTTAATAAGGAACAGAATAAGCAAGTTAATGAAGCGATAGAATTAGCTGGCTTGAAATCCGTAGAAAACAGTAACGTTTCTACTCTCTCTGGAGGGCAACGCCAACGTGCAGTTATAGCTCGCGTCTTAGCTTCAAAGGCTGAATTCATATTGTTAGATGAGCCGTTAGTAGGTATTGATCGAGAGTCAAGAAATTCCCTCATGAAATTTTTAGATAAACTTTGCCATGAAGCTCAAAAAACAATATTGATGATTTCTCATGACATTGCAGCAATCCAACAGGCTTCTCATAGGATGATTTTTCTCGAAGAAAGAATTAGGTATGATGGAGCTGCAGACTGTTTTCCTGACTTGACTGCTTTAGCTAATTTGCGAGGAATTGAGCCAGTTCACGAGGAGAGTCACTCAGAAAAAACTCTCTATCAATTAGAAGATTTGGGTGGTAAACAATGACAATTGGCGAGTTAGTTTTGAAAATATTAAGTCCTGTCTTAGAACTCATTGCCCCTTTAATGCCTGGAGAAATATTTCCCTACTTCTTTACGATGGAAATGTTCCAGCGATCTTTAATTGCAGCATTAATGGTGACAATAGTTGCAGGTCTTCTTGGCATATTCTTACTCATGAGAAATCTAGCCCTCATTGGAGACGGTTTGGCACACGTATCTTTCGGCGGAGTAGCTATAGCGATTGTTTTAGGTTCTACAACACCTTTGTCATATGCCTTAGCCTTGAGCATTATCTCAGCAATCTTAATCCACGAAATGCAGACAAGGCAAATACTTACCGGCGATGCTTCAATTGCCATTTTTCTAACGGGGATGTTAGCTTTAGGTCTAGTAGTATTACGAATTTGGGGAGGAGGAATACAAACAGATATCGAAGGATACTTGTTTGGTAGTTTGTTGTTAATCGATGANGCAAGTTTTGATTTAATTTGTATTGTTTCTATNATTTCAATATTTTTTCTGATAATTATGCAAAAAGTATTACTTGTATGTAGTGTTGATCCACTTGTAGCTCAGGTACAGGGAATTCCTGTTAGAGCTACAGGACTTGCTTTTAGTATACTTACAGCATCTATTGTTGTCAGTATGGTTCAGGTAATGGGAGCTCTGTTAGTTACTGCTTTACTCGTTACGCCTTCAGCAACAGCTCAGTTAATTAGTAACAGTTTTCGATCTTGTTTAATCTGGGCTCAGTTTTTCGGCCTCACTTCTGTAATTCTAGGACTTTACTATTCAGCAGAGTTGGAAACAGGCAGTGGATCTATGATTGCGCTAGTAACAGCAGCAGTTTTTGCAACAGTAGCAATTTTCCAGCACGTGTTAAAGCAGATGGCTATACCTAGTGAGAATTTCAATTAAGAATAGAAAAATATTAGGAAAATATTAGAAAAATAATAGGAAAGTAATCTTTATATACTGTCTTTGCCGGCCGTTTGCTTTATATGCTGTCTTCCTCGATGTATAAGTATGGAAGGATACTGCGTAAAGTGTAAAGCCAAAAGAGAAATAGGTAACGGACAAGAAGTCACAATGAAGAATGGTCGCAAAGCAATGAAAGGATCATGTGGAACTTGTGGCACTGGAATGTACCGCATTCTCGGCAAAGCATAAGATAGTTAGCTAAAGTCAATTTAGCCAATAAAGTAGTTGCCACACTCTCAAATTAAAAAATTATTTTTTTGTTAGGGAGTTCGCCTCTACTAGCTTATATTATTTCTCGAAGTGAGCTATATGCTTACCAATAATATTCATATTTCTTTTATTTGATTTCCAAAATACGTCAAATATGTCTCCAGCAACGGGAATTATTCCTATTGTTGTGTCCAGAACAATATTAGCTAGCATTGAAAGAATAGCGCGCTTCGGCAATTTCATTTTTATTGCAGTTCTCAAAATATACAAGGAAAAAATACCACTTACTAAATCTCCACCTCCGGGAACTAACCCTAGTATAGCATCCATTCCAAATTTTATGTTTGTTCCAGGAATGGTAAAGCTTTCATCTAAATTTTTACTAAGTTGCCTTAAACGAACTAATTTTTCTTCTAAAATTTCTCTTTCTTCGCTATCCATTATCTTATCTGCCCATCTAAATAGTCCTTTATTTTAATTCTTAGAGATGGAGTTTCAGCCTTCTGTAAATTAGGTTTAATTGCTGAAATGAGCCAATCGTATATCTTAGAATTAGCAATTGAATAGATAACATTTCTACCTATTTTTTTTTGAGTAATTAGTTTAGCTTGTTTTAGGTGAACTAAATGTCTTGAAATTGTAGTTTGATCTTTATCAGAAATTTTTGTTAAATCAGATACATTGTGCTCTTTAATCATTAAAGTTTCGATTATTTTCAACCTGGTTTCGTTTCCNAGTGCTCTGAAAATAGTACTATTCATTAATACATGTATAAATGTACATATATTAATATAACTACAGGCCTGCTGCAGCAATAAAAGCTAACATTGCAACTCCCATTCCTTGCTTTATTTTCTTTTGGCCTGAAAAATAATCGCCATTGCGGGCATTTTGGAATCCTAAGAGCATTGTTACATTTGCAATGGAAACGCCGATAGCATAAGCATTACCGGCAATTCCATTAAATTGCGGAATAGCTGTAAAACTTAATGACCAAGATACTACAAGCAAGAATCCTGCAACAAATAGTGATTTCGTTATACCTACTCTAGCAGGAAGTGTGAATCTATCAGTATCTCCTTCAAGGTCTTGTATGTCTTTTATTATTTCTCGTGCTACAGTTGCTAGAAAAGCTAATCCAAACATCCACAATGTTGGTCCAGGATCGTTGACTACCATTCCCGCATAAAGAAAGACAGCACCAGACATAAATCCCACAGCCAAATTCCCAGATAGTCCCAAAGCCTTCAATTTATTTTCATATGAAATCAAAGTTATCGTTCCAATTAGTGCAATAATAAATGGTAACTTATTAGCAAGTCCAAAAAGGACTATCAATAATCCTGCAGATAACAGGATTCTTGAGTAAATAAGAGCCTCATCAGCGCTGATTAAACCGGCAGGAATTGGTCTGTTTGGATGGTTTTCTTTATCAGATTCACGATCATTATAATCATTTAGTGCATTTCCTCCTCCCACGAGCATCATGGCAGCAAGTGAAGCTATTACAATTTCAACTTGAAAGTCTAAGATATTATCACCTGCAGCAATAAAAGAACCAGCAACTACTGCAACTGCCGTTAGTACAACATTTCCGGGCCTTGTTAGTGCAAGATATGGATTCATTTAAACTATCATCCTAATCATCCAAAGAATTCAAAATAGGATTTTGATCCATATGAAAAAAACTGTAGGTTGCCCACCAAGTAATCATATCCAACGCGTTAACTAGATTGTTTAGTCCTGTAGCATTATTTCCATATCCTCTAGCTTCATTATCCATCCAGTCTATCATTTCTTGCACAGTATCACATGTTTGATGGTAACACCAGTAACCGTCAACTAATCCACCAAATCCAAGAGTTATAGTATCTAGATTATTCTGAAATGAAGCGTGGTCGCTTCTAGCAGTAGTATCTTCGTAAATTATTATCTCAGGNCTATCTTGCTCAACCCAAACATCATACTTCCATGTATCTTCTGAATTATTATCAGCTCCAACTAGGATGTCCTGCTGCATTGAAACATTTATTGCATCTGAACCAATCCACTGGCTGAGGTATACAAGTTCAGGCTGATCAAGTTTATTATAATTTAGAGAAGGACCAATGTAAATTCTCATAGGCCATACTTCACTATCTTTGGGATACCCGTCAGTATCAGGCTGCGGATCTGGATCGCAATCTCCATCACCCCCACCATGTTCGCCACCACAGGGAGCTCCGCCACCCCCTGGCCAGTTTACTCCTGCCATATCTAAATTAATATAATTCGTAACAGTAACGTCAGGATATCTATCAGCTAGCGTGTCAGTCCAGTAATCGCTGCCACGCAATCCTCCTTCTTCACCTGACCATAAGCAATAGACCATCGTCCTTCGAGTATCATATGGCATGGCTGCCATTGCCTCTCCTGCAGCAAGTACCATGGACGTTCCCGCAGTGTTATCATAAGCTCCAACCCTGGTTCCGTAAGTTCTAGATCCAGTTATATGGGGATCTACCAGCCCTCCGTTAATTGGCGGAGCAATATCAAAATGGGCTCCAAATACTAACCATTCATTTGGATGTAATGTTCCGTCTCGGAATCCACACACATTGTAAGCTTCTGGATTTACATTTCCTAATACATCTTCAATTGCGAATCTCTGAACCTCTACCCTGAGTCCATACGAAGTCATCTCGGCAATCAAAAATTGAGCAGCGTCCTCATAAGCTAAGTTCCCCTGTCCTGCCCATCTATCTAAATATCCAACAGCTCCATCTGCAGGGTCTAAAATGTCTGGAGTTTCATCTGAAATACGAGCTATACTGTTAAACACAGTTCGTCCGTCAACAAATCCTGTTGAAAACAGACCTCCTTCATCCACACTATAAGCAGCAGATACTTCACGTTTTAGATTAATCTTGACAGGAACACTGTTGCCTGCTTTTTCTCCTGTTGAGTTTAAAGTGTAAAATGAGGCATATTCTTCTGGTTCAACTCTAGATACAGCCAGACCTTCTTGATTTGTTCCACCTCTTTCTACCCAGTCGTTCCAGCTTTCACTTGGATTTCTAATGGACCACACTTCGGTTCCATATTCAGATAGGAAAATGAACGCAGTATCTATTCTAGGAGGGGCAAGAATCGTAAGTTGCTTTGTTTCCCCTGTTCGCATATCTAAAATAGTTCCATTTTGAAGGTAATTTGATGCAGGATCTACTACCATATGAGGAATGAAAACGGAAACATCGCGCTTTGCAGAAATTACTAAGGGTTGAAATTCTCCTGCAACTAAAGTAATAGGGTTAACTACAACATCATTTGGAGAAATTAAATTCTCTTCATCACTCTCAAGGCACCCCGCAAGCGATACAGCAAAAAATAACATAACTACGCAAACGTTTAACAATTTGTTATTAGACAAGTTTCTGCGCATTATCTTATCCTATTATTACTAGAATATATAGTTTGTTTATTCTGATAAACAGTCTTCATGCATGCATACAGGAGGTTCAAAAAAGATTTTTTCGCCTGTATTTATCTCGTGAATTCTAAGCACACTGTTACCGCTGATGTCAATATCAACAGCAGCTTCTGTACTTGGGGGGAGGTAATCTTCTCCAATATCTCTTAGCGAAAGACGGATTTTATGGCCTTCAGGGATTAAAACATCCATAGCGAAAAACTCCATTTTAGCTCTGATTTCTACACCAGGAATAATATTTTGATATTCGGTGCCTCCTTCATGGTATCTTAGATCCATAATCGCGTGTCCAATATGTATGCATTCATTATCAGCGCTACAGTCTTCCATTAAAGCATATATCGAGCCGCCAGGGCCGGCAGGTGTTACATCAAGATGTAGTTGAGGCAGTCCACCAAATCTAAAATCAGAAGTAAAGACGTTTGTTTCAAAGACAACTTGATCATTAGTTGCCTCCATTCCAGGATAAACGCTAGTACCTAATGCACTTTCAGAAACTAAGGTAAGATTATTTCCACCCAATGGCATCTCAATTACTCTAGAATCTTTTGCAGGATACCTTTCTTCAACTCTCCATTCTCCTCGGTTATTCTGTATTTCCATGTACAAACTTGGCTTGGGTCCTTTTTCTTGCAAATAATATGTAAACCATTCTAGTAAATCTTGCATCCAATCAAATCTAACCATTTGAGGGTAAGCTTCGGAGCCTCTTCCAGGATCTGACCTCTGCTTCTGATAATCAGGCCTATCAGGATAATCGTGGTCCCATTGTCCCAACAAAACTTTTGCTTCTATTCCTGTATCGAGTAAAGTATTAATCACAGGAACAGCCATATGAGGGTCAACATTCCAATCATGAAACCCTTGAACAATATAGACTGAACCTCTATAGTTCTCTAAAACTCGGTCCAAGAAGTATCTTTCATCCCAATATCCACTAACCTCACTTCCTCCGAATACGTAAGCTTCGCCTCCGTACAAACTAGAGGCTAGATAGTCTGGACAAGCATTTTGCAAATTTTGTTCTTCTTTATCAGCTTCATAGCCATATGATCCATAAACAACATTGTGCATGAACGGCGCACGGGCTTCAGAGGAACCATTTTTCCACATTAACTCCCTAACACCAATTAACCCAGAAATAGGAACTATAGTTTTGAGATATTCATTTCCATACATTGCAGCCTGCCATGGAGTTGAACCATCGTAAGATTTCCCAATCATTCCTACATTTCCGTTCGACCATTCCTGAGTAGCAAGCCATTCAACAGCAGCATTGATTCCTTCTTGTTCGGCAAATCCCATCAAATCCATGCAGTGATTAGAATTTCCAGTTCCAGTTACAGATACTTGAGCAAAGGCAAAGCCGTGAGGCAATAAATTTTGAATTACACTTACGCCCAACCAACTACCAGGTTGTGAAACATCGGGTGTTGAAGCTGAAGTTTCTCCGAAGTAAGGACCAAATTCGGCAATTACAGGCACTTTCATACCTGACGGTACTTTTGGTCTCCAATATGCTAAGCTGATTTGTGGACATTCTCCTCCGAATTGGCAAGAGGCAGCTGCCCCGCCTTCACTTAGCGGTAAATCATATGGAATCATTACATGAACAGATTCAAATTCGTTATCGGTTTCCAACAATTCATATGCTCCTTGGTTAAGTACGAAGCTATAAGGCTGAGTAGTCTCATAATTAAGTTGGCTTCTAGCCCATACAGGAACTCGCATTTCGTATTCCTCTTCTACAGTTTCCTGAATTAATAGTAAGTATCCACTAGAGACAAATAATATTGCTACTAGCACTGAAAAAGTTTGTTCGGATAACGAATTTGATTTCATTTAACCTAGCAGCAGCTATCACTTGAGCCGCAACTGCACTGACCTTTGACGCCTTCTGGTGCAGGATTTGGATTATTGACTCTAAAACCTTCGCCCATCTCACTCACAATGTAGTCAATTTCGGTTCCGCTTACTTTCTCTACGTCTTCACTTTTAACTAGAACTTCTAAACCATTAGATTCGAATACTGAGTCGTTATCACTCTTATCATCAAACCCTAAAGCGTATTGATAACCGCCACTACATCCGCCTGGAAAAACACCTATGCGAAGCATTTTGTTGTTCATGTCTTGACCGTTTTGAGCTTCTGATATTTTTTTGGCAGCTGTGTCTGTTACACTTATCATAATTATATCAATTTGTCGTTATTTTTATAGTTTACTGAATTATTATAAAGCAGTATTTTCTTTACCTACTGGACTTTGAATTTTGCTGCGATTGAAAGGATTGTAGGCTTTTACAGTATTTTTTAAGCCATTAAGCAAAACTTTTGACCAACTTGGTTTTATTTTCAGGTCATAGACAATGAAAGGATTTTTGTAAATTTCTTTTGCAGTCCAAAGGTACATGTCTGATGCAGTTTTAACTGCAATTCTCATGTTTTTAGGTATAAATTCGAACCCCAATTCAGCACGTTTTTGCCATTTAAAATATAGATGAATTTGCGATCTTATGAAGGCTTTGAATTGCTTAGGTTTCCTTCTAGCTTCTCCTCTGGTTAAGCCAGATAAACCAAATGCTTCTAGATCTTCAACAGGAAAGTATGTTCTTTTCAGATCTAAATCTTCATCAATATCTCTTATGAAATTGATAAATTGCATTGCTTTACCCAGGTACCTTGCAGAATCATCTGCACTGCTATCTATACTCATTACCTTGTTCATCATCAAGCCAATAACTTCTGCCGATCCGTAGAGGTAAGTGTCTAGTTCATCAAGATCTTCATATGTGGATTTTCTAGTGTCCATTTCCATGGAGTAAAGGAAAGCTTCGACCCATTCGGTTTTAAATTCTCTCTTCTTAGAAAGTTCGACGAACTCAGTAATTACTTTATTGTCTGATTTTTTTCCGTCGCGAACACGATAATATTCATTTTTAAAATCCATAAATCCTTCAGTGTTCTGTGGGACTGCATCTACATAGTCATCAGCAATCCTAACAAAATTGTACAACTGAGTTACTTCTTTTCGGATATTAGACGGAAACAGCTTCGTACTGTAGTAGTATGTTGTACTTCCTCTTCTAAAAATTTCGTCGGGGTTTGTACTGGAAATACGATTTCCATAAGTTGCCGAAGAATATACATTTTTGGACATGCTAGAATCTAATCGTTTTTTGAAGGTATTTAAAGAATCCAACTTAGTGCCTAAGTTTAGTTTCATAATTTATTCAACGTCCTTAGGGTGTCCTTATTGGCTAGAATGATCCCTTCTTGTAATTCGCCATCTACAATTCCTCTTGTGCCTAAACCGCCCAAATAAATTTTTGTATTAGGTAGTTCTTTTACCAACTCTCTAGCAATCATTTTCGCATTGAAAAGGTACCTTGCAATAGTAACAGATATGAAAACAATGTCTGGCCTAGCATGCGTTACAAAATCAATAATTGCTTTGTTTGTCACGGCTCTCTTATCTCCCATGTACCAAGCTCCACCGATGTTAGTAACTCGGTATTTTCTAGTTTTGAGAAGCCCTTCTAGAACTAAGTTAGACATACTATGATCATCACCTTCAGGATTACAGATAACAGCTAATCCTTCCACCAATCCTTTCATTTCGATTCTAGCATTGTAGTGTTGAATTATCTTCCTCATAATGTTGGTAATCATGTGTTCTTGAGCAATACCGATTTCACCATCGACCCATAGCTTACCAGTTTCAGTCATTACTCCAGTTACCGAATCAACGTAAAATCTTTGCAAGCCAACCAACTTAACTAATTCATCGGCCTTTTCAAAGGACATTTCTTCATCACCGGTTTGTAAGCATCTAGCTAGTAGAACTTCTAATTCTTTTTGTTTTTCGATTACTTTATCATCTAACTTAGTTTGATTTTTAACAAAGAATTTTCTTACTGAGCCCGAATGGTACTCTTTTGGTACATCGTCGATAGTTAGATTCTCTACAGCACCTAGGTACTCGATTACCTTTTGTTTCGATGTTTTTTTCTCGCTATCCCATTTACTTTCAACAAGATAAGCGTATTTTTTGCCTTTGATATTTTTTGTTCTTACGTATACTATGCTAACACCCCCTCCTTTTTCATTTCATTAACTAAAATTTGGGAAGAAATAACAGTGGTTGGAACTCCAACTCCGGGATGATTATACTGACCAGTGTAGTACAAATTTTTAACTTTAGAGCTTTTGTGTTTTGGTCTAAAAACTGCAGTTTGCCATAGAGTATGGGCCATCCCTAACCCAGTTCCTTTGTAAGCATTGTACCTGCTTTTGAAGTCACGATGTGTAAATAGTGATTTTACAACAATATCATCTTTTATTCTCTCACCAGTCCATTCTTCAAATCTGTTGAGAATTTTATCGAAGTATTCTTCGCGAATAGTATCTGAGTCTTCTAAATCAGATGCAACCGGAACCAAGAAGAACAAATTTTCCATTCCTTTAGGAGCTACATTATCGTCAATTCTTGAAGGACAACATACGTAGAAATTTGGGTTATCTGGCCATTGCGGCGTCTTAAATATTTGGTCAAAATGTTCATTCCAGTTTTCGTTAAAGAAGTAATTATGATGAGTTAAACTGTCTATCTTTCGTTTAACTCCAATGTAAGCCAAATGCATAGATATGGCCATGGTTTTCTTTTCCCAGTAGTTAGACTTGTAAGTTTGATCTTTTTCATTTAATAACTGCGTCTCACCATGGTGGTAATCAGAATTGTTTACAACTAAGTCTGCGTAATATTCATTTTTTTCTGTAATAACATCCGTAGCATGCTTCTTTTTTACGTTGATTTTTTTAACAGCTTCATTAAATTTAAATTGAACGCCATTTTTCTTAGCGATTTCGTAAATTTTTTGTGCAAGACCGTTCATTCCTCCTTTAGGATAATAAATTCCGTGATGATGGTCAAGGTAAGACATCATACAATACATGCCAGGTACATTTCTAGGATCTCCACCTAAGAAAACCGTAATCCATTCTAAGAGTTTCTGAGCTTTAGGATTTTTGAAATATTTTTTAACACCTTTGTGGTAGTTAGAGAATGCTTTTAGTCTGAGTCCGTTCGCAACCATACTTGGACTAAAAAAGTCAAAAATCGAGTTGTAAGTTCGGTAAACAAACCCATCCATTGCGATATCGTATTGCTTTTTACATACATCTAAATATTTACGTAATTTTTCAGCACCATTTTCTTCCAATCTTTCAAAAATTTCATAATTCTTTTCAATATCACTAGAAATATCAATTATTTCTCCATCGTCAAAGAAAACACGATAAGAAGGATCTAATTGTTTTAATTCTAACAATTCGGATGCGTCTTCACCAAATTCTTCAAAAAACTTCTCAAATGCTTGTGGCCACATGTACCAAGAAGGCCCCATGTCGAACTGGAAACCATCTTTTTTTAACAAGCTAGCTTTTCCGCCAGGCTGTTCGTTTTTCTCTATAACTGTAACATTATGTCCTTCTTTTGCTAGAAGAGCAGAAGCTACTAAACCGCCATATCCAGCTCCAATAACTACGATGTCTTTCACTGTAGTTCCTCCTTGGTTCTTTTGCCTAGTAGATGCCTGAAGCAGTCTTCTAAATTTTCAAACCTAAATTTATACCCAGAATCTAATAATTTTGAAGAGTCTATTTTGATACTAGACAGCGCTAGTACATCCCCGAATTCTCCTAAAACGGTTTTCAAGGCAAAACCCGGTACAGGTATCAAACCCGTCAATGGTCCAAATCTACCCCAAATCACTTTAGCTAGAGTTGAAGCCCATTCTTTTTGTCTTACTGGATTTGGAGATGCTACATTTACTGGTCCTGATAATTTTTCGTTGATAATAGAATGATAAATCACATCCACTACGTCATCCAGTGAAATCCAAGACCACCACTGCTTTCCGCCGGCAACAGGAGGGCTTGAGCCTAATCTAGCAGCGTTACCCAATACTTGCAGAGCTCCACCTAATGGTGACATTACGGGTGCGATTCTTAGGAAAACCACTCGGATGCCGGCGTCGATGGCAGGTTGAGCAGCTTTTTCCCATTCGCTGACAACATGTGAAAAATAATCATCACCGCTTTCTTCACTCTCTGATAGTAATTCTTCACCTCTGTCTCCATAGTATCCAACAGCGGACGCACAAATCATTACTTTTGGGGGGTTGTTTAGGGAAGCAATATGTTCTGAAATCAGTTTTGTTCCCTCAACTCTACTCTTCAAGATTTCATTTCTTTTCCATTTGGTCCATGGTAGAGGTATCATGCCACCTAATGGTTTACTAATAGGCTCTCCAGCCAAATGTACAACAACGTCTTTGTCAGACAAATTACTCATTGTTCTATTTTCTAAGTTCCAACTGAGTTCTCCCTTTTGAGGTCTACCTCTGACTATGTTTTCTACCGAATGTCCTGCAGTGGTTAGGTATGGCTTAAGTTGAGAACCAATTAAACCAGATCCTCCAGTAACAGCAATGTTTAGTGGCGAGCCACTGTATCTAGATTGAGAAACTAGATCATTCTTTGTTATATTTCTTCGGTAAGCAAACATTTGTTTAATTTTCTGCTCTGCAAATGCTCCACCGAATGTTTTACCAATAGTGCCAAATGGCAGCTTGTAATCAATCTCGTCGGTCAATTTCGATGATTCAGCATTAATTTTTTCAAATAGATGGGCATGGTTCCATGACGCGAAAGGGCCACTAACTTGCTCATCAAGGAATTGTTCATTTTTGATATAGTCATGATGCCTAGCAACCCACGGAAGTGGAATTGGCCCTAGGTTCATCTGAAGGTGAACTTCACCTCCATCAATTCCTCCTTTCCTTTTCTTGACTTTCACAGGCTCAAATGGAGGAGTAAGTCTCTCAAAAGCACCAGGGTTCTCGTGCCAACTAAAGAGTTGGTCAACAGGGACGGGAACTTCAAGTTCAGACTTGTATGTACTAATTGTCATGGTAGTGCTAGTTTCTAGTGCACAAATTAGTATATAAAAGACCCAGCCTAGTGCCTAGAAATCAATTTAGCATATTTCTACGCAAAAGTAATGACTCATCGACGATATTATTGAGTCAAAGGGTGTAAAATCTTAGGCTTATGTCCTTTTTTAAGAAAGAGGCATCTGTTGCAGTTAACTTGCATGCCTTTCAGCATAGCGTCGTATTCTTGTCTTGTGGTCTCATGGCCACATAGTGTAAGTTTATCAGATCCTGGATAGTGTTTTTTTTTCATTACCTATTCGGACATCCATCCTAACATTTTGTCAACTTCTCTACTTATCAGTATGAGGGTTGGAGCCCACAAACCAACAAAAATACCCAGAGATTGATCCTCGTTCACAAAATATATGTACAGTGATCCAAAAATAGATATGAAACTAGCGCCTAACCCAAGCTGCGAAACCATTCCTCCGTCGTATTGACCCATTATCTTCCATCTTTACAAATGATTATAAGGAATTACTGAGCAGCAGTGCATTGCGTTAGCATAAAGCATTAATGCACACTTTCTCTGGAAAAGTATGGCTAAAGAATTAAATGCTAAAATTGAATCTAAAATAATGGATTACTTGAAGAAAAGGTCAGAGCAAAGTTCTATTACAGAAATTTCTCGAGACCTAGATATCGGTAGAAATACAGTAGCAAAATACCTTGAACTTTTAAAGTTTCAAGGTTTAGTTGAGCAAAGATCCATAGGTCAAGCAAAATTATGGTCTCTTACACATACTCCGTTCAATTCTGAAAAATATGGAGTCTCAATAAGAGACAAGGAAGGTAGACATGTTTATTCATATGGCGCTAAAGCACTTTCAAAGTTCGGTTTTAGCGAAGAAACATTTCAGGGAAAAACGACATCTGAGGCTTTGGGTGAAGAATATTCTGATGTAGATGTAAAGGCCTTAGAAACTGTGAATACCATGCAACCTACAGTTTCTCATAAAACTTACAAAACAAGCAAGCATAGCTCAAAAGTAACCCAATATTTCTTCCCTAATTTTAACGAAGATAACAAAGTAACAGGTACAATTGGTTTTGCAGTTATATCTGAGATTAAGTAATGGGTAAGAGACATGCACCTTCTCTAATGCGCCAGATACGCAGAGAGCTGAAAGAAGGCGCCTCCCCAGAATCTATATTTCCAAAGGTTAAGGCAATTGATGATCCTTATTATCGGTCTCTCTCCTTCTATCTACTAATTCCTTATTTTTCTCCAAAAGATAAGAAGTGTAAAGAATCCATTAGTCTCTCAAATAAAGATATAGAAAAAGTGCAACAGCCTTGGAGAAGAGTAGAATTAATAGGTAGTATTTCTAAAAGAATCAAATCAGTTTCAGACACACGATTACAACGCCAGTTATTTTACTCACTATTAGAAAAAATTAGGATTGAAAAGAGTAAAGAAATTAAAGATTTTTTATTAAAGTATACAAAGCATTTTCCAGAATTTTATCTTAGCCATTTACTAGATTTATCAAAAAATTCCAAAGGTTATGAATTTGAGACGGGAAAAACAGTAATTCGGCATAGCATCAATATAAAATCTAACTTTCAGATGATTGATAGTTTACTTGGGTTTGAACACAAATCCCGGGTAAAACTTCTTGGTTATTTTCATTTGCAATTGTTCAAGTCAGACAAAAATGTAAATTCAAAGGCTTTACTAAAAGCACTTGATAATGCAAAAACTCAGGAGTCTTTTTCCTATCTTGTGAGAGTTTGTAGTAAAGAATCCGATTTTTATTTTTTTAAAGACAAAATAGATAATTTGCCGGTAGAGGATAAATTATATCTTTTAATTTCATTGATTTCTAGAGCAGACAGAAAGAATTTGAAGAGCTTAGCAAACGAGTTTTATTCATTTGCAGAATCAGAATATTCATCTATTCCAGAATCAGGGGTTAAAACAAAGATAAGATCAAAATTAGACATAACATTAGGTAGACTAGCTGGAAACATTGATTCTAAGATTGTACAGAATTTTAAACCATTGGAAGAGATAGGAGACAAAGGCAAGCATACATTAGCTTTATACAACACATATGGAGGAAATTGGAACCATCCACATTTTAAATCCATATTCAAAGCTTCAAATCTTTGTGCAGCTTTTGATTTAGATCTAGCATTAGTTAACTTTCCTGAAATTTCATCTGATAAATTAGTTAATGAAATTAAGAAAGAAATGAGACTTCCAAATGGAGGCTACACAGAATTACTAATTGATAAAAATAGAATGCAATTTTTTGAAAACGATATTAATGAGGAATGGACAGGAAAAATTATCGCCACCACAGAGAATCCAGATCTTTCCAAACCTTCTTTGCCAGAAGGTAGATTGTGTATGGTTATGGGGTTAGGACCCAAAGGCCTCCCAATATCATTTGTTAACAACGCAAAGTATCATTTTGAATTAACAAGTAAAAAAATAGGTTTTGAAACTGGAACTGCAATGGGTGCAATTTCAGCACACTTGAACACAATAAGTTAGAACATTTGTTTTCAAATAATATGACTTTATGACCTACTATGGAAGATTGTCTCTTTTGTAAAATTATAGACGGCGAAATACCTTGCCATAAAGTCTACGAAGACGATAAAATAATCGCGTTCCTCGATATACAGCCTTTAACCAGAGGNCATACTTTGGTAATTCCAAAGGAACATGCTTCTTCTATGGATAAGTTAAGTCAAGACTATTCAGCAGCACTTGGTAAGGCCTTACCAACAGTTAGCAAAGCAGTTTTGAATGTCACAGGAGCTACAGCATACAACTTAGTCCAAAACAATGGTAAGGAAGCAGGAATGTCAATATCTCACGTTCACATTCATATTATTCCTAGGTATTCTGATTCCACTCACTCATTTCTTTGGGAATATGGTAAAATTGATCATGATGATGCTAAAATACTCTCCAAAGAAATTTTAAATGAAACTTCATAGAATAAATTAGTTTTCATTTTAAAAATGATTGGGGTACATACGCAAACCCATCAAACGGTTGAAGCCGACGACATTAGTAGCAGTTGTGACTATTAGTAACCGACGGGCTGAACACCTCGAAGTACTACTTTCCGCGTTACCGAAGTAACGTTTCTAGCAGCACTAAAGCTCTCGGTGCTTACACCCCGGTCCTATCAATCTTATCTTCTATAAGTGTCAAAATGCCTCGTTTTGAGGCGGGTTTCGAGCTTAGATGCTTTCAGCTCTTATCCCTTACAGCGTGGCTGCCCAGCGGTGCCTTGTCAGACAACTGGTAAACTAGTGGCTGCGAACCCTCGTTCCTCTCGTACTAGAGGATCCTTCCCCTCAGGCATTGGACAGTCCCAGCACATAGCAACAAACCTGTCTCACGACGGTCTAAACCCATCTCACGATCCCTTTTAATGGGCGAACAACCCCACCCTTGGGTGCTTCTGCACACCCAGGATAGGAAGAGACGACATCGAAGTAGCAAGCCTGGAGGTCGATGTGGGCTCTTGCTCCAGACAACTCAGTTATCCCCGGGGTAACTTTTCTGTTATCAACCGCACCTACTAACGGCGCTGGTTGGTTCGCTAGGCCCTGCTTTCACATCGTGGTTTGTTGTGTTGCCAAACCACGTCAAGCCAGCTTTTGCCCTTGCACTTAACGGTAGATTCCTGACCTACCTAAGCTGACCTTTGGGCTCCCTTGTTATTTTTTCGAGGGAGTGGCGCCCCACCCAAACTGCCCGCCTACCGGGGTTCCTCCTAAGAGGTGAGTGGGACGAATCGAAAAGGACGGTGTTTCATCGGTGACTCGGCGACGAGCTAGCGCTCGCACCTGTGTAATGTCTCCCGTCTACGCTACACATAACAACTCGTGCCACAACGGCAGGTTGCAGTAAAGCTCCACGGGGTCTTCGCTTGCGGCTGGGACGTACTGGACTGTGCGCCAGTAAGTCAATTTCATCGGGCTCCGGGCGGGGACAGTAGAGCTCTCGTTAGGCCGTTCGTGCAAGTCGCCAATTAAGCGACAAGGTATTACGCTACCTTAAGAGGGTCATAGTTACCCCCGCCGTTTAGCAGTCCTTCGTCAGGTTGAAACCTGGTTTCAGATACTGCCACTGGGCAGGATTCAGCGGCTATACACATCCTTACGGACTAGCAGCCACCTGTGTTTTTAATAAACAGTCGGAGCTCCCTAGTCACTGCGACCAGCTCTCTTCAGAGCTGGCACCCCTTATACCAAAGGTACGGGGCTAATTTGCCGAATTCCCTCGCCCGGATTCTGCCGCGACGCCTTAGGCTACTCACCTAGGGGCACCTGTGTCAGATCTCGGTACGGACAACTCATACGACTCCAGCTCCCTTTTCACGGACACCAGGCTAACGCAGAAGCGAAATACTCCGCCTCCCAAAAACTTAGTTTGCTTCTCACCATTACGGTACTCCACAAATTTATTGTTTAAGGCAACACTCCGACAAGAGTGCTCCACAAGACCCGATGTGTCAGGAACTGGACAAAATATGAATTGGTGCAGGAATTTTAACCTGCTTCCCTTTCGATTCCTCCTGTTAGGGGGAACCTTAGGACCGACTAACCCTCGACTGATGAACATCGTCGAGGAACCCTAGCCCCTCCGGCGGATGGGATTCTCACCCATCTACGCTACTACTCTTTCCATGATTATCATTCGAACGCGGTCCACAGGACCTCNCGGCCCCACTTCCACCCGCGCACGACGCCTCTCTACCGCATCACCTTTCGGTGGCCCAAAGTATCGGTGAACAACTTAGTCCCGTCCATTTTCTAGGCTCAAGAACTTGACTGGTGATCTGTTACGAACTCTTTAAAGGATGGCTGCCTCTAAGCCAACCTTCCAGCTGTCTATGCTGTTAAACACTATTTGTTCTTTAACACTTAGCTATTACTTAGGGACCTTAACTTTGGTCTGGTTTGTTTTCCTTATGGACATCAAGCTTACCCCGATGCCCTCACTGCCCAGCTTCTACAACGGACACACATTCGGAGTTTGACAGCATGCCGAAAACTTTCGCTTCCTAAACACGCAATCAGTGCTCTACCGCATGCCCCGTCTCNGCTGAGGTCTGCCTGCGAGCAGTTTCGAGAGGAACCAGCNATTNCCGGTCTAGATTGGTCTTTCGCCCCTATACCCAGGTCATCCAAACGATTTGCACATCAGTACTGGTTCGGGCCTCCACCCTTCTTCCGAAAGGCTTCACCCTGCCCAGGCATAGATCGACCGGCTTCGGGTATCCAACCATTGACTCCAGGCGAGCACACCTTGCCCCTCGCTTGCGCTGCGGGCTATCGGTTTCCCTACGGCTTCGTACCTACGTACTTAACCTCGCCAATGATAGAAACTCCACGGATCAATTTTCGAATCGAACGGTATGACATCGGTGCGGCGGTGTAACCGCTTAATCCCTTGCATGCCATACCAGTCTGTTACCACCTGATTTCAGGATCTTATTAATCTCCCGTCAGGGATACTTTACAACTTTCGCTCACGCTACTATTGCGCTGTCGGTCTCGGTTTGTATTTAGAGTTGGAAGTTAGTACCTCCCACATTCACGCGCAATATCCAATGCACGCTACTCTTGGGTCCTGAAAATCATCTTTCACTGCGTCTCCTACGGGGCTATCACCCTCTTTGGCGCCGGTGTTCCACACGAAATTCGGATAACTGTGTTAAGATGTAAACAGGCCACTCCACATTTCTACTGATTCTCATCAGAAGATTCGGATTGCTCTATGAGGTGTTCGATCGCCTTTACTAACCTCATCTCATTTGATTTCTTTTCCTGCTCCTACTAAGATGTTTCAATTCGGAGCGTTCCCCATCCTTTCGGATTAAACTACTAGAGTTTGGGAAGTCCCATTCGGCAATCTTCGGATCAAAGGCTCCATGCGCCTCCCCGAAGCATATCGCTGCTTGGCACGACCGTCTTCGGCAACCGAGCCTAGTCATCCACCAGGTGGCGTAGTAACTGCTTGTAGCCGTCGGCTTCAACATTCGTCCGGGTTTGCGTATGATCTGACAATCATCGGTCCGTTTATTCCCCACTGTTAAGAGGATAGAACCTATGCCATCTTCCCCGGTCTTAATCTTCAAGATCGAGTGCACAATCTCCCTGAAATTGCCAAATTATTACAGTAAGTCAACTACAAGGATTTGTCGGGAGAAAAAGGGGGTATATAATACTGCGCAGGAATTATATTTCTTTTTGCAATATTTCTACGATTTGGTTCGAAGAATTAGCTTCTAAAATAATTTGCTGTGCTTCAAGAGGTAAACTGCACATGGAGGCAAGAGTGTAAAGATCTTGAACATTCGCAGAGTCTAATCTAAGTCCACTACTGATGATAAAATCAGCAAAATTTTCAAATTCAATTCCCATCTTGCTGGCAATATCTATGATTCTGAGTTCTAATTTTCCTAATAGAAATTTCCAGTCTTTCAGGTTTACTTCATCTTGAATTTCATCTAAGTAATTAACATTGGCCTGAAAGTAGAGAGGCTCTCCTGATGACTTTCGTAACATTTGCTTCATCGATGGCATGTCTGGAGGAAAATAATCTGCGGGCTTGTCAATCACAGGTGAAATTAATTTTTCAATAACAAATCTTTTTTTTCCAAGTATTTCAATGTAATAATTACTGCCTGTTAAATCCAAGTCTTCACACTTGACAATGTACACTAAAGTCCCGGTTTTTACAGGAGAAGCCCATCCACCATCAGTATTTTGTCCGTCGATTACATTGATTCCGAAAGTCCTACTTCCACTCATACAATCATCTAGCATTTGCCTGTATCTAGGCTCAAATATTTTCAACGGGACCTTTTGGTTAGGAAACAGGACAATATCTATTGGAAAAATAGGAATTGTTTGAGACATTATGGAGCCAGCCTCTCAATTTGCCATGTAGTTCCATGACGAGTGTAAACAAAACGGTCATGCATTCTGTCTCTTCTCCCTTGCCAGAATTCAACTTCCTTATGTTCAAGCCTATAACCGCCCCAATATTCAGGCATAGGGATTTCTTGCCCCTCATATTTTTTTTCGAACTTCTTAAAAAGTTTTTCTAAATCAGCCCTGTTCTCAACAGTAGTACTTTGCTTGGATGCTAATACGGAAATTTGACTTAATCTAGGCCGTGAAGCAAAATATTTTTTCGATTTTTCAGGAGAAATTTTCCTAATTTTGCCTCTAATTCTCACTTGTCTTTCCAAGGGATGCCAATTGAAAGTTAAAGACCCATAAGGATTTGATTCAATTTGAATTCCTTTTGTGCTTTCATAATTGGTGTAAAAAATGAATCCCTTTTCATCATATTCTTTAAGCAGAACAATCCGGCTAGTTGGCTTTCCAGAGTTACTCGCAGTAGCNAATGTCATTGCATTAGGTTCTAAAGTGTCGTATTCTTCGATTTTTTCGAACCAATTACGGAACATCTCAGTTGGCGATTCNAGTAGATCATTTCGGTCCAGTCCAGAAATGTCATACTGTTTGCGCATCTCTTCTAAGCTTACCATTCATGCTTATTATCAAGAATCGATATAAGAAATATGTGCTATGTAATAAGTTTATATAATATTACGATTAATTGCTCTCGATGGAGAATATTCAACCAAATAATATGTTGGCTTTTCCCTTTAAAGGATTTTGGATTAGAGTTGTTGCTTCAATCTTGGATGCAATTATTCTCTCAATTGTGTTCATTTTTCTAGCCGTATTCACACTTTTCTTTTTTGGCTCATTGTTCGGAGAAGTTGCAGGTTTTACTATGCTACTTCTATTTGTTTTAGGAGCAATTATTTTGGTTCTACTTTACAAGCCATTAATGGAAGCTTCCGATTATCAGTCTACATTTGGTAAATATTTTCTTAATATGAAGATAGTTGATAAGGAGGGTAGAAAAATTACATTTACAAAATCTTTCATAAGATCAATAGTATATCTGCTTCACACAGCCATACCATTTCTCAATACAGTTAGTTGGTTAGCTTTTCTGATGATTGGCTTTACTGAATATAAGCAAGGACTACACGATATTCTTGCAGAAACTTATGTGGTTACAAAACATTGGGAAGGACCAGTTCCCTTAGAAGATAATTTTGGAGGTTAGTTATGGAAAACACACAAGAAGAACAAAAGTGGGCACTTGGTACATTATCTATATTCGTATTAATGTTGATAGTTTCAGGAATTTCAGACTTTGTTGAATTAGGTATCGGAGTTTGTACGTTTTTACTTAGCTGGTTGACGGTGAGTTATTCAATAAGGAATTTTGGAAAGGGAGGCACTTCCAAAGAAGAATTACAAAAGGAAATGCAAGTCTTCTCTATAATTCTACTGATTGTTTTGTTAATAATCACACTAGTAGGAGTTAACCAGTTTAGCGACTACGCATTTGTAACATTCGGATTCACATTAACTTGGATTGTAAGAAGTTCAGCAGTTAAATATTTTAGTTAAATTAATTTGCGTTTCGGCCGTCAAGAGCAGAAATTACTATTGCTAATCCAGCTATAAATTTACGATCAAAATTATTCTCAGGTGGAATGTTAACAATCATTTTTTTAATAATTGGATTAAATTTTTGACGCATAGTAATAGGTTGGTTGTTACCCTTTGTATGTAGTGTAAATTTTTTTGGTAAAATTCCTAAGAATACTCTTCTAGCGATCGCTTGAGCCATACTGTCCTCTAAGAGCATTCCGATATCATTACCATCTGCATCTAGAATTTCCCATTTTGTTCTGAGAAGTGATTTCCAGAATTTTCTTCTTACAGTTCCCAATAAAACTCCTGTTTTTGGATCAAAAATATCGAATCCACCCCATGCATCTACCAAATTTCTTTGCTTGATAATTAACCATTCATTGCTTTTGCTTTCGTCATCATAAATGCGAAGATCTTCTTTTATTCTAAACCTTTTTTGCTCACAAAATCCATAAATTACATTCTGTTCATCCATAATGTGAAATTTATTTCCAAATATTTTCAAAAACTTTTCGCGAATTAAGTATTGATTTAACTCTGTCAACTTCGCCATATTCATATTATCTTATCTTGTTATTTAAAGATATTAGGAAATTTTGATATCTCTTATATATGGGCCTGTGTTGTCTACTGCATGGCAGACGAGTTATTCGGTAGCGAGCTAGGATTAGCTTTCATAATCGTTGGAGTTCTTTTATTCGTAGTTGAAGTGTTCCAACCAGGATTTTTAATTGCAGTCCCAGCCACCGTTTTCATAGCCTTGGGAATTCTGCTCTCTTTTAATGTAGTGGATGGATTACTGCTTCTGCCAATAGGTTTGGCTGTAGGCCTAGGATCATTGTATGGAACAATGATGCTTTACCAGTCTCTAGCACCACCAGATACTCCCAGTGAAATGAGTATCGAGAGAAAGGTTGGAGAAAAAGGAGTAGTTACAAAAGAAGTAGTTGCAAATGACAGAAGTGGTAAAGTTAAAATTAATATGGAGGAGTTCAGAGCCACCTCAGATCAAAATATATCGGTAGGTGCTAAAGTTAAAGTTACGGATGCGGAAGGAATCACGGTTACAGTAATGCCTTTAGAAGGAGAGGAATAAAATGATAGGAGAAATAATATTCTTACTGTTAATTCTTGGAGCTGTATTAGTCGTTGTTTTAATGACTACTATTGTTCAAGTTGAGCAGTACGAATCAGGAGTCGCGCTACGATTGGGTAAGTTTCACACAATGCTCAATCCAGGATGGAATTTCGTTATTCCATTGATTACAAAAGTCTTCAAAGTAGATTTACGTATTCAAGTTCTTGACGTTCCACGTCAAGAGGTAATTACAAAGGATAACTCTCCTACAATGGTAGATGCAGTTGTTTACTACAGAGTAGCAGATGCTAAGAAGGCTGTACTCAACGTTGCAAATTACAGAGCAGCAATAGTCAACATGGCTCAAACAACCCTTAGAGGAGTAGTCGGAGACATGGAATTGGATGAAATTTTCTCTAGCAGAGATAAAATTAATGCAATTTTAAGAGATAAATTAGATATTGAAACAGATCCTTGGGGTGTCAAAGTAGATAATGTTGAAATTAGAGAAGTTGATCCTTCACCAAATGTTAAAGCTGCAATGGAGGAACAAACTTCAGCAGAACGAGAAAGACGTGCCGCTATTTTGAAGGCAGACGGTGAAAAGAGATCAGCAATTCTTTCAGCAGAAGGAGACAAGCAGTCACGAATTTTGACAGCAGAAGGAGACAAACAATCTCGAATTTTAGCTGCAGAAGGTGTCAGGCAGGCTAAAGTCTTAGAAGCTCAAGGTTCCCGTTCAGAGACAATTTTGGAGAAACAGGGAGAAGCTCAAGGTCTAAGAATTACAGCTATGGGAGCCTCTGCATTAGATTCCAAAGCTTTGACAGTTTTGAGTTTGGATGCCTTGAAAAACATTGGTGAAGGTCAATCTACAAAGTTTGTACTTCCGTTTGAGATAACTAAATTATTCGAAGGTGCTGCAGATTATGTAGGATATTCACGTAAAGCTCCAGATAGGCAACTTTCTGAGGTTAAAGATGTTGAAAAGGCACTAGGTAACGCTGAAGATATTCTAGGTACAATTCCTACTGCAGATGAAATGCAAGCAGAACTAAATGCCATTAAGGAAGAAGCTGATGAGGCACTTAAGCAGGTAGTAGATGATGGAATTAAAGATCAAATGACTGCTACTGAGCCACCTAAAGAGCTTAAAGAACCAAACGAATAAAAAGAATCCAATATATAGGCGCTAATTTGGCGAGATATAATGGAACCAATATCGCATGAGGGATTAGGCAGACTTCTAAAGTTAGATAGCAATCTGCAAACACCACACATTGTGTTCAGTCAAACAGAGCTAAGTGAATCAGGCAATCTGGAGACTGGCGGTACCATTAAGATAGGTAAAGTGTTTGATTTACCACCAAGTCCTCTTGGGTTAGATTCAGATAAACCGCCGTATTTGCAACTGTCAAAGGATATTGCAGTTATTGATAATGCATATTCACTTCAACCCAAAAAGCTAGTAGAAATAGCCTCATCATTCAGAACAGAGGCCGGTTTTTCTAGACTACTTTATGCTCCTGCAGTCGAACCCTCTCAAATGCCTATTTTAGCTTACTTGGGCGTAGATATTTTTGATGATTTAAATGTTGAACTACGTAGTTCGACTGGATGGGCTTTGGAAAGTGGTGAATGGATTAAAAATAATGGAAAGATTGATGATTTGTTTGCACACAATAGAGAAGAGTTAAATCGTTGGATTTTAAGAATTCGAAACGCGTTGTTGAATGGAAAATTAAGGGAATTAGTAGAAGTGACAAGCCTTCACAATCCTCGAGTCTCGCAGATATTATACCATTCAACTCAGTTGTTGATTGATAAAGGAGCTAAAGTAAAATCAAACATAAGATCAAATGATTTAAGCTTAAATCATCCTGCAATTGTTGATTTTCAGGATAGACTATCTGATTATGAGCCTCCAGCAAAGAATATGGTTTTGTTAATACTTCCTTGTTCAGCAAGAAAACCATATTTCAAGAGCAGCAGTCATAAACGATTTTTTAACGCCCTTCGTGAGGTAGAAAACTATTTGGCATTACATGTTGTATCTGTAACGTCGCCATTAGGTTTAGTTCCTAGAGAATTAGAATTTTGTTATCCCGCAGCTCATTATGATATTGCAGTAACTGGAAAGTGGAGTGCATCGGAAATTGAGATGCTCAGAAATCAGTTAATTAAGCTCAATCCCAAAGAGCATTATGCGAAAGCAATTGTCCATGCAGGTTCTTCATCTAAGATTATGACTAACCTGATAAAAGAATTAGGAATTGAAGTAGTGGATACTAGGGTAGAGAAACCTTCTTCATATGAAGGATTAGAAATTCTTCAAAACGTTGCAAGAATGACATTGACAGGTATTCCATTGCTAAATACTAAGGATAGAGCTCACGGAGAAGCTAGAGGTTTAGCGAAATTTCAATATGGTGAAATGTCAGATTTTCTGATTAAATCAGAGATAAGCGGACGTATGCCTTACAAATTACGATGTGGTGATTTCGCTGCAATGTCTCCAGTAGTCGGAGGTTTTGGTTTAACCTTGAATGGAGCAATAGCATATGCGTCACAGGGAGGTCCAATTGTAGTTGCTGAAGATTTTAAGTTAATTGGAGATTTATTCGCAGTAGGTGTAAAATCTTACAAAGGCAACTGGAATATTGGAGATCAAGTGGTTATAAAGCAGAATGATGAAGTTACTGCAGTGGGGATTGCAAAAATGGTTCCAGAAGAAATGATTTCAATGAACAGAGGAGTTGCAGTAGAGGTTAGACATCATGTCTGAAGCCTTCGTTCCTTTGACTGATTTTGTTAATGAATCAAAATCAATTCCAAGAGATCATCCTTTAGATAAACCTGTAGCAAAATGGACTGAAGACGAAGTCTTAAACGGAGAAATTGTAGAAGCTGGTGTAGTAATTTTGAGGACAAGAGGTTGTTATTGGTCAATTAAAGAAGGTTGTTCAATGTGTGGTTACTTCAATGATACAGTCCCGGGAGGAGTTAGTGATGATATGCTTCGTGAGCAATGGAAAAGGGTCAGACCGATTTTAAAGGGAAAGAAATATGCTAAAATCTATACTTCAGGATCATTTATAGATCCCACAGAAGTTCCATTTGATTTTGCCAATGAAGTTATGTCAGATTTATCAGATATGGGAGTTGAAAAAGTTCTCATAGAATCACTACCCGAATTTGTAAATCCTAAGAATTTTAATTATGACAAAGCCCCAAAATTAGAAATCGCCATAGGATTAGAATCTTCAAATCCTGTAGTTTTAGATAAATCAGTGAACAAGCGATTACGTTGGCCACATTTTGTAAAAGTTTGTAAACTTGCTCGTGACAACGGTGCTGAGGTTAAAGCATATATTTTGCTTAAGCCACCTTATCTTAGCGAGAAAGAAAGTATTGACGACGCAGTAAAATCAGCAATTGATGCAGCCCCTCACGTCGATAAAATTTCGATAAATCCCGTAAATGTTCAGAAAAACACCGTTGTTGAAAAATTATGGTTTAGAAATGAGTGGGTAGCTCCCTGGCTCTGGTCAGTAGTAGAAGTTCTAAAAAAGTGTGAAGACTTACCAGTTAGAGTCTATTCAGATCCAACTGGAGGTGGCACTCGAAGAGGTGCCCACAATTGCCATGATTGCAACAAGAAAATATTGCAAGCGCTGAATAATCATCGCTTAGGCTTAGGAGATTTGAAGGGATTGCATTGTAATTGTAAATCTCGCTGGGATGTATTGGTGCGACAATCTAACTTAAGGAGAAATGGGTCTGAACCACATGGTTATCGCAGCGGATTTTCAGGCAGCAGGCATTTTTAATGGGGCTAACATAGCGATTATTAATGGAAGAGATAAATTGGCTTAGAGTTTTTGCAGGTCTTTTACTTGTTTTATTCATTCCAGGTTACACATTAATTCAGGCTATGTTTCCTAGGAAAGGAGAATTAGATGAAGAATTTGACACTCTTTACAGAGTAACTTTAGGCATGGCTATGTCAATTTGTATAGTAATTTTAGTGGGATTTGTTTTGGGAAATCCAGCCCTTGGAAACGCCCCATCTTGGGGTAATTCTGATGATGAAAAAGGATATTTCCAAACTTTTTTTGTAACAACTGCTTTATTGAGTTTATCAGCTTTATTTTTTGTTGCAGGTTGGTACAGAGGAGCGTATCCTTGGACAGCAAATATTCATCCAAATCTAGCGCGAGCTCCACCAGGAATTCGCATCGAATCAGAATTAGCAGTTGCGGGAAAGTTCATACCAGCAGAGTTAATTGAGCTTCAGGGACTTAAACACGATAGAGACAATGTTAAGCGAAAGCTTGCTGAGGTTGAATCTCGTAAAAGATCTGGCAGTTCTGTGATGAAAAAATATTATGATAAAAAAGAAAAAACTCTTTTGGCAGATTTAGCAGATATAGATTCAAGAATGGCAGATATTGACCAACAGCTAAATCGACCAGGCGAGGGAGAAGGTTTATCTGGTGATGTTGTTCAAGAAGATTCTTTAGAAACAGCTGATGAAGAGGAATAATTTTGGACTATAAACTTGTTATAGTAGTTCGGACAGATTTAGGTATATCAAAGGGAAAAATGGCCGCCCAAGTTGCACACGCAGCAGTTAATTGCTCACTTAAAGCGAAAAAATCAGATTCGTCAAATTTTAACAGATGGTATAATGATGGTCAGAAAAAGGTAGTTGTTAAAGGAAGTAATGAATCTACTCTGAGGCAACTTCAGCAACATGCAAGAGACATTGGTTTGACTAATAGCTTAGTGAGCGATGCAGGTTTGACAGAAGTTCCTCCTGGAACTGTAACCTGCTTGGGAGTCGGGCCAGCTAATGAGTCGAAAATTGATGAAATTACTGGAAATTTATCTTTATTCTAAACCCAACGCTTTATTTATCACGCGTGTCTAGACTCGTATGGGTTGGTTTGGTAGAAAAAAAGAAGAAAAGAAAAAATTTGATTACTCTGAGGAAACAAAAGAGCTTTTTGCAGAAAGAGACGCCTATTATGCAGAACAGCGCCGTAAATTAGGCGGTGGCGATTCAAATCCAGAGTTAGCAAATCAAAAGCAAGAGACAGAGTCTCCCTCACGAAAAGAGGATTTAGACGATCTTCTAGGTGGTTCTGGTGATTTTAATCCTTACGTAAACAAAGATGAATCTACACCCTCAGCACCAAGCATCGCACCTTCACAGCCAACATCTTCGTCTTCAGCTTATTCATGTACGTCATGTGGAAAAGAATTCCAAGAAAAATGGGGCAAATGCCCTTCTTGTGGAGGAGATATGAAGAAGGCTGATAGCTCCTCTTTAGATTCTTCACCATCTACACCTATTCCTAATAACCCTACACCAGTGTCTTCATCTTCAGATATTGGCGATCCTTTAGATGATCTTTTAGGAGATTTTAATTCAGCTAGTGAAGAAGACAGTAGTGATGATTCTTCAGAAGAAGAATCGAGCAACATTAGAATGGTTAGTGATGACGACGGAGGCCTTTCAACAGATTTTGGTGCCCAACGTTCTAGCCATAGCAACCGTAGAAAAGTTCGTAAAGTTAGGAAAGTAAAAAGACCTCGCAATCCTTAACAGGAATTCAGATGTCAGATTCTGATAAAATAGAAATACCTGAGGCTGCTAAAGACGTAGGACTCGCACTAGGCAGTGTTCTTTTAGTTTTTTTAGTAACTTTTGCTTACAGTGGTAATTGGCCACCGATGGTAGTTATTGAGTCAGGATCAATGGAACATTCAGACAATCCATTGTATGAAGAACCGGGCTTTACACACATTGGAACAATTGATACAGGCGATTTAGTAGTAGTTAAAGAAGCTAAAAAATCAGACATTGTAACATATCTGCAAGGTAAAAAGACAGATTACAAAAAATATGGAGACTATGGAGACGTCATTGTCTATTATAAAAATGGAATAAAAGAAGTAGATGGCAGTCCTGTCACTCCAGTTATTCATAGAGCTATGGCTTGGGTAGAGGTTTTAGAGGAACCAAAAGACATGAATGGCGATAATATAACTGATTATTATTACATTCCTGAAATAGAGACTTATTTTGGTTCAAAGATAGAATTTTCTGAAATTGGTCTTAGCGGAGGTGCACACTTGAAAGATTTGCAAAATTCAGGTTATATCACTAAAGGAGATTCTACAGGAAACCCTCATCCAGATCAGTTAACTCACAGAGACATTAACAATGATCCAGTTCAGCCAGTAGACCCCGATTGGGTAGTTGGCATGGCAAGAGGTG
>JGI24820J26691_1000030_pt1 | contig 29620 bp, 31 predicted proteins | sample METZYME_5_50m_FD_26691 | JGI IMG/M metagenome (IMG submission 26691) | reverse complement strand
CCTCTACCAGACACAGACCCTCAAAACTAGAGAGCTGACGCTTTACTGATGACTGGTAAAGCGCCCTATCGGCTTGTGCTCTTGGGCCCTGTACCGCTGGTCCTTTTTTTCTGTTTAGCAAACGAAATTGTATTCCAGCCCCGTCTGCAGCTAACCCCATCAGACCGCCTAAAGCATCTATTTCTCGAACCAAATGTCCCTTGCCCAAACCCCCTATAGCCGGATTACACGACATTACACCAATGTCCGAGCTTTTCATCGTTACTAATGCTGTATTAGCACCAACCCGTGCTGCCGCTGCTGCCGCTTCACAGCCTGCGTGGCCCCCACCAATAACTACTACATCAAATTGTTTCACGTGAAACACCTATTTACCCAAACAAAAGCTTGAAAAAACCTCATCTAAAACGTTCTCTATACCGATTCTTCCAATTAAGCTATCCAGTGCGTGTGTTGCTGCTCTTATTTCTTCGGCTGTTACATCATAATACTCTGGACCATCCTTCAGTAATACAACTGCATTCTTTAGAAAATGTTTTGCATCCACCATCGAGACCCTATGTCGTTCGCGAGTAGCAACCCCTACATCTTGTGTTTGATTTATAAAATAAGTCCATATATTGTGTTTGAGATCATCTACACCAGCACCCGTTTTTCCTGATACACCCCCTCTTTTTCCATCATCGTCTTTCGCGATGCAGACTATATCTGTTTCTCTTTGCACTAAACCCGGTGGGTGCTTACCATCTTCTGAGAGCACTATACGTAGATCGCATAGGCTAGACCTTTCTAAAGCGCGACTGATACCAACCTCCTCTATTTCGTCAACCGTCTCCCTTATCCCTGCTGTATCCAAAATAGTCACAGGCAATCCACGCAAGTCGAGCTTTACCTCAATTATATCTCTAGTTGTTCCACCGATATTTGATGTTATTGCTGCTTCTCTACCAACGAGAAAATTTAACAAGGTAGATTTACCAAGATTCGGCGCACCTACAATAGCGACCTCAAAACCAGCCCTTATTCTTTCAGCGGTTTGAACCCCAACGATCTCCTTATCAAGTTCCGTGAGCACTTTGTTGATTAATATTTCTACTTCAGATGTTACTTCTTCGGGAACTTCTTCATCTGAAAAGTCTATCGTTGCAACTAATAGTGCTGCGGCCTTGATTAGAGTTTGCCTCCATTCTTTTGTTTTTGTGCCAAGCGCACCAGTGAACACTTTCGCCGCTTGCTTGTGCTGTGCACTTGTTTCTGCATCAATAAGGTCGGCCAGCCCTTCTACCTGAGGCAAATCTATTTTTCCATTATCAAGAGATCTTCGCGTAAACTCCCCTGCTTCTGCTAGCCGTAACCCTTTAATATTATTTAATAAATCAATAATCGACGACACCACTGCACTAGAGCCGTGTAAGTGTAGCTCTGCAACATTTTCTCCTGTAAAACTGTTCGGTGCTTGAAATGTAAGTATTAATGCTTGATCGATAAAGTTGCCATCTACATCATAAATGACACGAAGCTTTGGTATTGGCCCATTTAGTTCCGACTGTGTTATCGTCTCTACCACACTGATTGCAGCGGACCCAGATATACGAATTATAGCAATGCCCGCTTTGCCGGGTGCTGATGCTAGTGCAAATATGGTATCCAATAGCAATCTCGTTATGGCTTAAGTATTCATCGAGTCAAAAAATTCCGAATTTGTTTTGGTTTGCTTTAATTTTGACAATAAAAATTCTATGCCGTCTGTAGTGCCCATCGGGTTCAATATTCGCCTTAGTACAAAAGTTTTTTGTAAATCTAACTTGTCAACAAGTAGATCTTCTTTCCTTGTGCCAGACTTTAAAATATCAATAGCAGGAAAAACTCTTTTGTCTGCAACTTTACGATCTAGAACGATTTCGCTATTACCTGTACCTTTAAACTCTTCAAAAATCACTTCGTCCATCCTTGACCCTGTGTCGATTAAAGCTGTTGATACTATTGTTAAAGAACCACCTTCTTCAATATTTCGTGCAGCACCAAAAAATCTCTTTGGTCTTTGAAGGGCATTCGCATCAACACCCCCTGTTAACACTTTGCCAGATGACGGTATCACTGTGTTGAAAGCTCTACCTAATCTAGTTATTGAGTCCAACAAAATAACAACGTCACGTTTATGTTCAACAAGCCGTTTCGATTTTTCAATTACCATTTCAGATACAGCAACGTGCCGCGTGGCAGGTTCGTCGAACGTGGAAGATATTACTTCCCCTTTAACTGACCTTTGCATGTCCGTAACTTCTTCTGGCCTCTCATCTATTAACAGCACTATGAGATAGCATTCAGGATGGTTTCTCTCTATACTGTGAGCGATATTTTGCAAAATCACAGTTTTACCAGTTCGTGGTGGTGCTACGATTAGAGATCTCTGTCCTTTACCAATTGGAGCAACCAAATCTATCACTCTTGCTGATCTATCCTTAACTGTTGGGTCTTCTATCTCCATTGTTAATCGCTCATCGGGATAAAGAGGCGTAAGATTGTCAAATGCTATTTTATGTTTAGCCTTTTGAGGGTCTTCGAAATTGATCTTATTAACACCAACTATAGCAAAATAACGTTCATTTTCATCTGGCGCTTTTATCATACCTTCTACAGTATCACCTGTTCTAAGAGAAAATTGACGGATGATTTCCGGTGATACGTATATATCATCTGGTCCAGGAAGATAATTTGCTTCAGGCGCCCTTAAGAATCCAAAACCATCTTGTAATACCTCAAGCACACCTTCTCCAAAAACTTCCCATCCCTCATCTGCTCTTTCCCTTAGAATTTGAAACATCATCTCGCCTTTACGCATAGTCGACGCGTTTTCAATTTCTAATTCTTCTGCCATTGANAGAAGGTCTTTTGGACTCTTTGATTTGAGATCAGACAAGTTCAGCTTCTGAGCAGACATATCACACCCTTTAAATAAAATTTACTTTTGAGATTTAAATCCAGAACTGGAATATAAATCCCGTAATAAAAAATATGGCTTGAGTCAATAAAAGTTGAAATTAAAATATTACTGACATTATCATACTCGATAATAATAAAGACGGGATCTCATTTGGTAATCTAAATTACATACCAGGTAGGCTGTTATTATAACTTTTTAAATCAACTATTTAAATATCTAACAAAATATAAAAAACGTCTTAAAGTTACCCTTTACCACTAGACCACCCTAGGTGATATACAAGAATTCGTAGTATATAAAATAAACCAATCATCCAAGATATTACAATTGATATGGGCAAGTCTTTTACTCATGGGTATAGTGATGTCAGTAATTTGGTTACTGGATAGTATTCACTCTATTAATAATAAATATCATGAGATAAGAGTAGTTTTAGTAATAGGTAAGAGAAATAAAGTGGATTAAATTTTATAAAGCACATTTCAACAGTTTTATTAGTTTTACATAGGTAAAAATTAGTAAATTAAAACAGATGATTAGATATTAATTAAGAAAAAATACACAATTATATAGTTATTTAACTTATCCTTATCCACTGTATAGAAAAATATTATAATGCAATAAAAATATACAAAAAGTTAGAGAAAACTAAAAATGTTTTCTAGCTAGTAAAAATATTAAAGATTTATTAACATGACAATTGGTATAATATTAGCATCGAAGTCACAAATTAGATCAGAGCTTTTACTTAAAGCAGGTTTAAAATTTACCGCTATCGATGCTAATATAGACGAGAAAAAGTAAAGTCTTCTTATATTAATACAGGCTATTCTGCGCGTGATTTAGCTGACATTTTGGCAGCTATGAAAGCAAAGAAGCTTTCATTTAAGTATTTAGATAAACTAGTAATTGGATGTGATCAAATTATGGAGTGTAACGGTCAAATTCTATCGAAAGCAAACAACCCTACCGATTTAGCTGACCAACTTAAGTTTCTTAGAAGTAAAAGCCATACACTTTATTCCGCTTGTGTAGTTTATTTTGCAAATAAAGCAGAGTGGCGATTTATTGGATCTGCAACAATCACAATGCGGAATTTATCAGATGAATACATCTCCAAGTATGTTGATGATAACTGGGATGAAGTAAAGCACTGCGTTGGTGGTTATAAAATCGAAAACACTGGTATTTCTTTTTTATCTAAAATTAATGGCGATTATTTTAGTATTTTAGGTTTGCCCATTATTCAGTTACTAGATTATTTAGTTAACCGGGGAGTGTTAAAACATTGAGNTCATCTCAAATACCAGTAGCAGCCGTTTTAGGTCATCCGATAAATCATTCAAAGTCACCTAGGCTGCATAATTTTTGGTTGTCTAAATTCGGNGTGAATGGTTATTATATTCCGCTTGATATNGATCCGTTAAATTTTGAAAAGCATATCCGGTCTTTACCTAGNCTCGGTTTTGTAGGNGCGAATGTNACGATTCCATATAAAGAGAAGATATTAAAGGTAGCCGACAAAATTTCAGATAGAGCCGCAATTATCGGAGCAGCGAACACATTAACCTTTTTGTCAGATGGTAAAATTTATGCCGACAATACAGATGGTTATGGGTTTATTCAGAATATAAAATCACAATACAAAGACTGGACAGCTAAAGACGGTATGTCTGTGGTTTTTGGAGCTGGAGGAGCATCAAGAGCGATATTAGGAGCATTAATCGAGGATGGTGCAAACGAAATCGTGCTTTCTAACAGAACGAGATCCAGAGCAGATCAATTAAGGTCAGATTTTGGAGCAAAAATAAAAGTAGTTGATTGGATGAAAGTTCAAAATTATTTAGATGATGCGGCAACGGTAATAAACACAACTTCGCTTGGAATGATTGGAAAAGCAGATTTACCAATACCTCTAGACAAATTGAAAAAAAATACGCTTGTTACTGACATAGTTTATACGCCACTTAAAACCCCCTTACTGGCGTATGCATCTAAAAATGGTTGTCGTATTGTAGATGGGTTAGGAATGTTAATATACCAAGCAATACCAGGTTTCGAACGCTGGTTTGGTGTAAAACCTACTGATTCACCAGATCTAAGAGAGTTATTACTCAGGGAATGATTAAAATTGGATTAACAGGGTCTGTTGGTATGGGGAAAACTACAACTGCAAAAGTTTTCGAAAAACTTGGTTGTGANGTTTGGGATGCTGACAAAACAGTGCATAAGCTTTATTCAAAAGGNGGTAAAGCGGTCGTCAAAGTGGCTAAGCTTTTTCCGTCCTCACTGGAAGANGGTTCAATTTCTAGAAGTCGANTAAAAGCNCTGTTAAAGAATGAGCCTGAAAATCTNAAAGAGTTAGAAGAAATTGTACATCCACTGATTTTAGAGGACCGAAAAAACTTTCAAAAACATACTTCTTCTGATGTTGTTGTTTTTGATATACCGCTATTATTTGAAACTGGTGCAGATAAAGACATGGATAAGACAGTTTGCGTATTTACCAGCACCAAAAATCAAATGGAGCGGCTGAAAAACCGAAATAAAGAGCATGACGATTATTATAAGGAGCTCATGTCTAAACAGATGCCTAGCAGACAAAAAATGTGACCTTGCAGATTATGTTATAGAAACAACTTCTCATGAGGCCGTTGAAAAACGAGTTATAGAAATATTAGATATCCTTAGAGCTTAACCTTATGCGTGAGATAGTTTTAGATACAGAGACTACAGGTCTAGACCCACAAGACGGCCATCGGATAGTAGAGATTGGGGCAGTTGAGCTATATAATCATGTGCCAACAGGAAATGTGTATCACCAATACATCAATCCACTTATATCAATGCCAGATCAAGCATTCGCCATACACGGTTTGAGTGACGAATTCCTTTCTGACAAACCTGAGTTTTCAGAAATTGCAAAAGAGTTTTTAGACTTCATTGGGTCTGCAAAATTAGTCATCCATAATGCTGCCTTTGATATTAAATTCATTAATGCAGAATTAAAAAGTATTGATGAAGAAGAAATTACATTTGATAGGGCAACTGATACNTTAGCAATTGCCCGAAAAAAGTTTCCTGGATCGCCAGCGTCTCTAGATTCGCTTTGCCGAAGATTCAAAATTGATAATTCAGCAAGAATTGTACANGGTGCACTTTTAGATAGTCAGATCCTGGCAGANGTTTACTTAGANTTAGTTGGTGGTAAGCAGCCAGATTTTGCACTTAATNTAGCAAACGTTTCAAACGAAAATAATAATTCCATATTTAATGAGAAAAGGACGCAAGTTAGAAAAGAAAAATTAAAATCTAGGTTAACAACAGAAGAAAAAGCCAGTCATGAGAACTTTATAAAAAAGCTGGGAAACAACTCTATGTGGTCAAAAATTTTAAAGTCCTAAAATTTTAATGTTTTAAGCTTGGAGTTGCTTTTTTATTTTCTTGTTTTCGCCTTTCTATCTCTTGTCTATACAATTTAAGAAAATCAATGTTTTCCAAATTCAGCGGTGGGAAACCACCATCCCGAGTGATATCGCTTACTATCCTGCGCAAGAANGGAAACAACATTCGTGGGCATTCTATAAGTAAATATGGGTGTAATTGGTCGTCGGGGATATTTTCTATNTGAAACACACCACCATAATCTAGTTCTAAAACAAAAAGNACATTGTCTGTATTTTTTGANTTACTATCAACGCGAAGNTTCACTATTACGTCGAATTGCTTATCTGTTGTTCTNTTTTTTGCATCTATATTAACATTTACTTGGATTTCGGGGTTTAATTCACCATCCACACCCTTTTGCGCAAGAATATTTTCGAATGATAGATCTCTTACGTATTGTGCAAGAATATTCATTTTTGGTGGAACGATATCGTCAGTTTTTTTTGCCATAAAATCTTTCCTTTGAGCAGAACTTTTTCTGCAGATTGTAAATTGCTCAATCTTTCAGGTGTTTATTTTTGTTCCAGGGTGACCCAGCGTTTGGTGTAATATCTGTATAATCTGCATCGTAAATAGTTTCGTGCTGGTTAGGTGTTTCTTTATTAAAACTTTTAATATGAATAAACCTTTTTTCGATTTTCCTAAACAGCCAATACCGAAAATTTGGAATAAGTAAAAGAAAACCAAAAACATCTGTAAAAAAACCTGGTGTAAGCAATAAAGCGCCAGCAAAAAGCACTAAAACGCCATGCCCAATGGGTTCAGACGGGTCTTCTAGGTTTCCAGCCTTTCTTTTGAATAGGTCAAAGAGCTGTGATGCCTGTTGTTTAACAAAGAAAGTCCCAGCTAAAGCTGTGATCAATATAACAAAAACTGTTGGTATTAACCCAATTGCACTGCCCACTTTTATAAACAAGACAATCTCAATCACTGGTACAGTGAAAAATAGAATAAAAAGCCACATCTATTTTGCTATCCTTGTTCTACATTAGTGGACATTAACACGGTTAGCACCTACATAAGTATTTGAAAGTAAAATTACCACCATCGCACTGATCAGGAGCGTGAAATGAGTCCAGCAATTATCGAGATACTTGTTTTGGCAGGAATAGCCATATTTCTGGTTCTAAGGTTAAAAAATGTATTGGGTACCAGAGAGGGTTTTGAGAAGCCTCCGCTACAAGATGCCCCACCAGCAAATAATAATAGGGATTTTCGCGTTATAGAAGGTGGTGAGGACACGGACATAACAGATAATGTTGATAAAAAAAGCTCGTCGGCAGAAGCGTTGGCGCTTATGAAAAAAGTAGATACTGAATTTATGGTAAATGATTTTTTGTCTGGCGCGAGATCCGCTTATGAAATGATACTGATGGCATTTGAAAATGGCGATTTGAAAGACGTAGAAGTTTTTCTTGATGAAGATGTTCAAGACGCTTTTCAGCAAGTTATTGACATGCGAGCAAAAAAGAAATTGAAAGTTGAGGCAGAGTTTTACGGAATTCGTGAGCTCAGTTTAAAAAATGCAGACTTTGACACTAACACAAAAGTCGCGGAACTTTCTGTAGCGTTTACTGGCGAGCTTTCCTCTGTTGTCAAAAATAAAGATGGGAAAATTGTAGAGGGTGATGCTAAGCAGGTTAAGCGGCAAAAGGATACATGGACATTTTCTCGCGATCTATCATCATCTGATCCAAATTGGCTTCTTGTTGCCACTAGTAGCTAGAATAAGTATTTAGTTTTGTGTTGAGACTCTCTATGTGGGGCTCCGGGTGGCAATTATGAAAAGGCGAAAACTTAGTTCGGAAGAATTGAAGCTTTGGGATAAAGTCGCAAAATCTACACTTCCTTTAAGCGAAAAAAATTATTCTGAAACTGAAAGCGTTTCTAATAATGAAGCACCCAAGGGCGCCCCTTTAAAAGGTATGAAATTTCAGCTAAAAGACGGAAAAACACGGCGAAAAGAAGTTTTTTCAAATACCTCTCAAAAAGTAAAAATGGATATGGGAACGTTTTCCAAGCTTAAGAAAGGAAAGCTGGAACCAGAGGCTAGTCTAGATCTTCACGGCATGAATTTGGAACAAGCATATCAAGCTTTATTAAACTTTATAATTTCTGCCCATAACACACAAAAGAGATTGGTGTTGGTTATAACTGGAAAAGGAAAAAACTCTGATCCGGGTTATGCTATCCCACAGCGCAATGGCGTTTTAAGGTCGCAGGTTCCAATGTGGCTAAAAGAGGCCAAGCTGTCTAATTTAATTCTTCAAGTAGAGCAGTCTCATCGAAGGCATGGTGGCCTCGGTGCTTTATATATTTATCTGCGGCGCATTAGATAAAATTTACTTCACCCGATCACATTATAGTTTTTTTAAAATGTAATTAAAGTTCAAGATTTTCCGTTGTGTAGCTTGTTCTTAAAATATATAGCACAGAAAAATTGATGGAGAACCACATGTCAAATGCAGTGCTGGAAAAAGCCATAGAGGCGGCTTGGGAAGTCAGAGAAGAAATAAGCCCCTCAACAATGGGTGAAATGAGAGAGGCTATCGAGGCTACGTTGTCTGCCCTTGATAATGGAAGTTTACGTGTCGCTGAAAAGACTAACAATGGTGATTGGGTTGTAAACGAATGGGCGAAAAAGGCAGTTTTGCTAGGCTTTAGACTAAAGGATATGGAGATACACGATGGTGGTCCGCAAAGCTCAGGCTGGTGGGACAAAGTTGATAATAAGTTTAAGGGTTGGAATAATAGCGACTGGAAAGAGGCAGGCTTTAGGGCTGTTCCAAGTTGTATTGTAAGGCATTCTGCTTATATAGCACCAGGAGTAGTTCTTATGCCTTCATTCGTAAATCTTGGTGCACATGTTGAAACTGGAACGATGGTAGATACATGGGCCACGGTTGGTAGTTGTGCTCAAATAGGTAAAAATGTGCATTTGTCTGGTGGTGTTGGTATTGGTGGGGTTTTGGAGCCAATGCAGGCATCTCCGACAATCATTGAGGATAATTGTTTTATAGGCGCTCGTTCAGAAGTTGTAGAAGGGGTAATTGTTCGAGAGGGTTCGGTTCTTGGTATGGGGGTTTATATTGGGCAATCGACAAAAATAGTTGATCGAGAAACAGGAGAGGTAATGTATGGAGAGGTCCCGCCATATTCAGTGGTTGTTTCTGGGTCAATGCCAACCAGAAACGATATAAGTTTATACTGTGCAGTGATTGTAAAAAGAGTTGACGAGAAAACCCGAAGTAAAACAGGAATTAATGAACTTCTCCGTGATTGATATTTAAAGCATAAGGTTCCTTGGCCAAAAGGTCCTAGAAAATCTGTTACTATGAAAAAAAATTTCGGTAATAATAAAAGCCATCGTGCTATATATACGTTAGAAGTAAACTTAGGGCGTTCCAAGGAAGACGGCCTTCCAAAAAAAGCCACTGGGGCAACATTGATTTGCTATTCTACTGGTGTCGATGAAGACGAGGCTGTTCGAGAGGCTGTCGCAACATTGAGGCACTCTAATATGGCTCCACTAAATGTTGTTGGCTATGGTTCAATTCAAGAAAGAATAAGAAACGGACATGAAATTGATCCTGAAGAAAAACAACTCATGGAGCGTGCCTTGCATGAAAATTCCGTCATAGTCGCTGATGTTATGCCTATATTTGGAAATGATACAGAAGCTGATAAAGTAAATTGAGGCGTATCATATATTTCGATTTAGATGGAACACTGACCGATGCTGGCCCAGGAATTAAGGCCTGTATTAATTATGCACTTGATAAAATGAATTTTGAAAAGTTGGGAGTGGATAGTGATTGGGTAGTTGGACCGTCCTTGTGGGGTACTTTTAAGAAGCTTGGTATTCCTGAAGAAAATCTTGATGAGGCGGTTAATTTGTATCGAGAACGGTACAACGTGAAAGGGTATTTAGAAAATAGTGTTTACGTAGGCNTTCCTGGTCAACTAGCGATGTTGCTAGAGATGGGCTATGTGCTTAGTCTTGCTACATCAAAGCCAACTGTTTCAGCCAGTGCAATATTAGAGTATTTTGATTTAACAAAATATTTCTCATATGAGTTTGGTTCCAATCTTGATGGTTCCCTATCTGACAAGTCCGTTTTATTAAAACATGCATTGGCCGTTACTGGTTTTGAACCTAACAACGCATTAATGATCGGAGATAGGCAATATGATATTATTGGCGCAAAATCTAACTTGATTAAATCTGTAGGAGTGAGCTATGGATATGGATCGACAAATGAGCTGAGAGAAGCAGGAGCTGACCTGCTTATTGATAAACCTGCAGAGTTGGCAAAAGCTGTACAGAAACTATTACCTATTTAGGCTAAACGATGAGTGAAATTGATCCAGTAAAACTTACGGCTGATCTTATAAAATGTCCATCTGTTACCCCAGATGAGGGGGGTGCAATAGCGTTAATAGAAGACTTGCTAAAAAAAAATGGGTTTTCTTGTTATAGAATTAGTCGTGGGGGGGTAGAAAATCTATTTGCTCGTTGGGGTTCTGGTGAATTTGGAAATAGTTTCGCCTACAATGGTCATACAGATGTAGTACCGGTTGGAAACTCCAAATCATGGTCCGTAGACCCTTTTGGGGCTGAGGTAAAGAGCGGTTATTTATTTGGCCGCGGAGCAACTGATATGAAGTCGAGTGTTGCGGCATTTGTTTCCGCTGCTATAGACTTTGTGGCAAAAAATCCACCCAGTGGCTCTATTGTTATTACTATNACTGGTGATGAAGAGGGTGAAGCTAAAAATGGGACAAGCGCAATTCTGGATTGGATGCGAGAAAATGATGAGAAAATTAGCCATTGTCTTGTGGGTGAGCCAACGTGTCCAGAATACTTGGGTGAAATGGTAAAGATAGGTCGACGGGGATCAGTTACAGCAAAATTTTGTGTAAAAGGTTTGCAAGGCCATACTGCTTATCCAGCTCTAGCAGTAAACCCTCTTAACGCACTTGTGCGATTAATGGATGCCCTTACTCAAGAAAGCTTAGATAACGGCTCTGAACATTTTGACCCATCGACTTTAGCCATCACGACCATTGATACTGGTAATACTGCAAGCAACGTAATCCCCGAGAAAGCAACGGCGAAAGTTAATATAAGGTTCAATGATCATCACACTGGGGAATCTATAAGCAGTTGGTTGGAAAAAACCTCGATAGTTATTTCCAAAGAGACAGGGACAGAAATTACAGTTGACACACACATTACGGGGGAGAGCTTTGTTACGGTTCCTGGATACTTATCTGATATTGTTTGCGAGTCTATTCAGCAAGAGCTTGGGGTAAAACCCGTGCTGTCTACGACGGGCGGAACATCTGATGCCAGGTTCATTAAGAATGTATGTCCTGTAGTGGAGTTTGGATTGGTAGGAAAGACTATGCATGCGATTGATGAACGGGTTGATATAAGTCAAATACGCGACTTAAAGAAGGTTTATATTCGTATTTTAGAAAATTATTTTGCCGAAATATAAGCCAACTTTAGTAATTATGGTAAAAGAACCACGACCGGGGAAAGTCAAAACCCGTTTGGGGAATGACATTGGTATGATTGAAGCAGCTTGGTGGTACAGGCACCAAAGCTTGTCCCTGATCCGCAAGGTGGCACATCCAAAATGGGAAACTGTCATTGCAGTTACGCCAGATATAGAGGGGCAAAAAAGTAGAGTGTGGCCACCTGAATTAAAGCGAATTTCCCAAGGTATGTTTGATCTAGGGGAGAGAATGCTCAAGATAATAGAGAGTTTTCGCGTTGGTCCAATTTGCATAATTGGTTCTGATATTCCAGATGTTAGTATTGAAAAGATTGATAGGGCTTTTAAAGTTTTAATGAGGAATGAGTTTGTTATAGGGCCTACCTTAGATGGTGGCTTTTGGCTTTTTGGTGCAAGAAAAATAAGAACAATATCAAAAAAGACTTTTAAAAACGTCCGTTGGTCTTCGATTTATGCGTATGAAGATACTATTAAAACGTTGGACACTGAGAGGTGGGCCCTTTGTGACATCTTACGTGACGTGGACGAAAGCAGTGACTATATGGTTGCGCAAAAAAAGCCTTGATTGGTCACAACTTAGGCCACTCACTGTTTTGTTGAAGACAAAAATATATACTGGATAAATGAAAACCACACTTTATCTACAACCTAAGATCTGGTTGATGCGTCTCAGCTAACAGGTCCTATTAGTGTAGGATTGAAAAATAAGAGATTTAAAACATGGCGGATTCCTTGTGAAGACTAATAAAGCTTATCAGCGCCCAAAAATCCCAGATAAAATTCTTATTTTAAAAGTTATGGCACCAACCAGCGACGGTGATATCTTTGCACGTCCTGTTTTTTGGGATGAGGTTGGTGACGAGCCGATTGTTTATATTGAACCCGATAAATTCACCGGTAACTTATCTTACGGCGATCGTGTTCTAACCAGAGTTAAGTTGGTCAACACTAATAATTTTCACTATGTTGGAAAGGTCATTAAGAAAATCGACAGCAAGCCACAAAAGCAACTTGGGATTTTTCGAAACACACCAAACGGGCCTCGAGTTAGGTCGATAGATAAGTCTGGTCAAGATTGGTTGGTGGAGCTGGATGAAAGTGTAGCTATCGGTGAGGGAGAATTAGTTGAAGTTAAGAAAATCTATTCAGGAAGAAGAATTCGGTCCGATAAGGTCAAAATTTCAGAAAGGCTAGGTGATGCTTCAGCCCCAAGGTCAATATCTCTTATAGCGATACATCAACATAATATTCCTAATACTTTTCCTGATGAGGTGATTTTACAATCAAAAAAAGCTACTCTGGTAAATAACAAAAAGTGGCATGACTATACAGAAATGCCTTTTGTTACGATTGATCCAAAAGACGCCCGTGACCACGATGATGCTTGCTATGCAAAATTGGATGATGATCCAAAAAACCCTGGTGGACATTTATTATGGGTAGCTATCGCAGATGTAGCACACTTTGTTCGTTCTGGGGACTCGATAGACAATGAGGCGCGTTACAGAGGTAACTCAACTTACTTCCCTGATAGGGTTGTTCCAATGCTTCCAGATAGTTTGTCTGGGGATCTTTGCAGTTTGCATGAGGGGGAAAAGAGAGCTTGCCTTGTTGTTAAAATGAAAATTGACTCACAAGGTAATAAGCTAAGTCATAAGTTTACACGTGCACTTATTCAATCCTCTGCATCGCTTGAGTATAGNGAAGTTCAGGAGGCTGTAGATAAGGGTACCGGAAGACAGGAAGTTTTGCAGCTGCTGGAGCAAGTATTAAATCCTTTATATGCGGCATATAATAGTCTNAAAGTGGCTCGAAATAAAAGAGGGCCTTTGGAATTGAATTTGCCTGAAAGGCAGATAGACATCGATAAAACAGGAAAAGTAACAGAGATTAGATTCAAAGAAAGATTGGACGCTCACAAACTGATAGAAGAGTTTATGATNCTTGCTAATGTTTGCGCCGCTGAAACACTATCTGACAAAAAGGTACCTACAATTTTCCGGGTACATGAAGAGCCTGAGAAAGAAAAAATNGAATCTTTAAGAAAAACAGCTCAGTCAGCAGGATTAAATTTGCCAAAGGGACAAAATATAAAAGCTAGCCACATTAACCGGTTGCTTGCTCAGGCAGAATCAGTTCCTTTTCGTGATTTGATAAATCTATCTACATTGCGCTCCATGAGCCAAGCATATTATTCGCCGGAAAATTTTGGTCATTTTGGTTTATCTTTATCTAAATACGCTCATTTTACTTCGCCTATTAGGCGATACTCTGACCTTGTTATACATCGCGCTTTGATATCTGCTTTAGGGCTCGGTGATGATGGTCTTAAAGATACGGATGTTGATAGTATGCATCGTACTGCAGAAAAAATATCTGAGTCTGAGAGACGTTCTATGGTCGCCGAGCGGGATACTAATGACAGGTACCTTGCACATTTTTTGTCAGAAAGAATCGGAGGTGAATTCTGTGGGAGTATAAGTGGGGTGTCAAATTTTGGGATATTTGTCAGGTTATATGAGACTGGAGCTGATGGTATTGTGCCTGTAAGGACTATCGGGAACGAATATTTTAAACACGATAAATCTGGCAATAGATTGATTGGTTCAGAAACTGGACAAAAGCTTGAATTAGGAATGTCAGTTCGAGTGATACTGAAAGAGGTAGACCCATTTGCAGGGGGGCTCGTATTTCAACTTACCCATCTTGACGATGAGCCAATAAGCATGTCGGACAGAAATGGCCGGTCTAACTTAAACCGGAAAAAACAAAAAAAACCGAGAAATAAATATTTAAAGAACAAGAGAAAAGGCAGAGTTAAAACCAGGACTTAACAATGGCTATTCACCGTAGGGAATCCAAATAGTTTTGTTTTCTATAGAGTTCGTTAGGAACTGTATGCCCTGACTTTCTTCGTTATACCAGTCCCGTTTCTCGCCATTGCTAACCCATGTGCGTTTTAAGTTACTAACTGAAGCTTTTTCTATATCTCTTGACACATCTGATGTTGAAAAGCTCCAGACACTTTCAATGTCCATATGACTAGCAAGCTCAAGTGCCAAATCAGTATGCCTGCCAGTCAATATATTTACAGTTCCTGGAGGCACGTCTGAAGTATCTAGGACTTGGTAGAAGTCAGTTACGATGGGAGAAAAAGGTTCTGAAGGAATAATAATTGATCGATTACCTGTCGCAAATAATGGTGCCATTGCTGATATAAATCCGAGCAGAGGGTACCTGTCATCGCATATGACACCACAGTTGCCTATTGCTTCATTCATAACGAGTGCTATTGCTTTTAGGGGTACGCTTCTTGCGCTACCATCGAATTTATCTGACCACGCCGCATAGAAAAATAGTCTTTGAATACTAGCCTCTACTTCAATTTGTGCATCCGCTCTCCCAGTAAGTAATTGTAAATTATTTGTAAATTCTACTGTTCTCGCTGAAAGGTTTTCGGCCAGATAATACAATATTTGAGCCCGTAAGTGTGCGGTGGAGTGAGACCAAGACTTTGCAGAGTTCATGGCTTCTACGGCATTTCTAATATCCTTGCGATTTGATAAAGGCACCTGGGTTACAGGCTTTCCTTTATAGTCAAAAACTGTTTGGGAATAACCACTATCGGGGCGACACTGCTTTCCCCCAATGTAAAGTTTTGCAGTTCGGTCAATATGATCAACTCTGCTAATTTGTTTTTTAACTGGTTTACCCTTAATAATAGCAGGTGAATGTTTTTTTGATTTACTATATGCTAGTAGACCTTCCCAGCCACCTTCTCGCCCAAATCCACTTTGTTTAAGTCCACCAAATCCAGCAGCAGCGTCAAACATATTTGTTCCGTTTATCCACACTACCCCAGCTTTAATTTTAGGAGCGAGTTCCAAGCANAAATTGATATTTTCGCTCCAGATAGATGCGGCGAGTCCAAACGTAGTATTGTTCGATAGTTCTATTGCTTCTGAAGGTGTTCTAAAAGTTGTGCTTACCAGTACTGGACCAAAGATTTCTTCCTGCATCAGTGGATCTGCAGTGTGTAAGTCTGTGATTAAGGTTGGCGAAAAAAAACAGCCTTCTTCGGGTAATGGTATATCGGCTTGATAAACTTTACCATTTGACTGGGAAACCATTCGGCTGATTTTTTCATGCTGTTTTTTATCTATGATAGCGCCCATATCTATTGATTTGTCTAAGGGATTTCCTAGGCGTAGGGTTTTCATTCGGGCTTTGAGTTTTTTATAAAATTTTTCTGCAATGGCTTCATGTACTAATAGGCGAGATCCAGCACAGCAAACTTGTCCTTGGTTAAACCAAATTGCGTCAACAACCCCCTCAATAGCACTATCCAGGTCCGCATCATCAAAAACAACAAATGGAGACTTTCCACCCAGCTCGAGTGTTAAAGATTTGCCTGATCCGGCAGTTTTTTCTCTTATTAATTTTCCAACTTCTGTTGATCCGGTAAATGCAATTTTATTGATATCTTTATGGTTAACAATCATTTCGCCAACTTTGCCATCGCCAGTTACAATATTTATCAGACCTTTTGGAACTCCCGCAGATATACATAGCTCAGCGAATAAAAGAGCTGTTAAAGATGTATATTCTGCAGGCTTCAGCACGACAGCATTACCCATTGCTATGGCAGGTGCTATTTTCCAAGAAAGCATTAGAAGTGGAAAATTCCATGGAATAATTTGACCACATACCCCTATTGGAGAGCGATTTGGAAGTTCAGCCTTCATTAATTGGGCCATCCCGGCATGGTAATAGAAGTGCCGCTGCGCAAGAGGGATATCTATATCACGCGATTCTCTTATTGGTTTTCCATTATCTAAAGTTTCCAAAACAGCAAAAAGACGAGAATTCTTCTGTAAAAGACGCGCGATGGCATATAGAATGCGTGCACGTTTATGATCACTTTCCGCAGACCACTTTTTTTGAGCGGTCCTAGCTGCTTTTACAGCAGAGTCTATATCAGCTTGTGATGACTGGCCAACTCTTGCTAATACTTTGTTGTTAGAAGGATTAATGGTATCAAAGTGGTCTTTGCAACTTTTCCATTTTCCGTTGATAAAATTTCCAAAATTATAATTGTGTTTCTCAAGCCAATTGTGTGCTTCTAAAGAGCTTTCCGGTGCTGCCCCGTAATCCATTTTATCATAGATTTCTTTAATTTGCATGTTCTACCCCAATGGATGCCTGTAATTAGCTGAATAAGAACCAGTTATATAATGTTCTAATTGTCGCTCAATATCTCCCAGAAGGCTAGATGCTCCAAAACGAAATAAAGAAGCGTCTACCCAATCAGTTCCTAACTCTTCCTTTATTAGACTTAAATAAACTAAAGCGTCTTTTGCTTTCGATATACCACCTGCTGGTTTGTACCCTACTTTAAAACCTGTTTGTTCATAGTAATCCCGNATAGCACGCACCATAACAATAGAAGTAGCAAGAGTAGCATTAACATTTTCTTTTCCNGTTGAAGTTTTAATGAAATCAGCTCCAGCCATCATACAAACCATTGATGCGCGAGCGACATTTCTTAGACTTCCTAATTCGCCAGTTGCCAAGATGGTTTTTAAGTGCGCTTGTCCGCAGGCCGATCGAAATGCTTTAACTTCATTAAAAAGTTCTTGCCAGTTCTGTGTGAGTACATGCCTACGGGAAATAACAATATCAATCTCCTTGGCACCAGCCGCCACACTTTCATTGATTTCTAATAATCGGGTGCTTAAAGGAGATAGGCCGGCGGGGAAACCGGTTGATACAGCGGCAACTGGGATGCCGCTATTACCCAGGGCTGTGATCGCCGTTTCAATCATCTCATGGTATACGCATACAGCCCCAACATGAAGATTAGTTATTCCTAAGGCTCTTGTTAAATCTGGTCTAATAGGCCGGATTCCTTTAGCACATAACCTCCTTACGCGACCTTCTGTATCGTCTCCAGATAGGGTCGTAAGATCAATGCAAGAAATTGCTCGCAAAAGCCAGGCAGCCTGATGGTCTTTTTTTATTGATCTGCGAGCGCCAAGAGTGGTGGCGCGGCGTTCGATTGCCGAAGTGTTTGCGGTCTGGGACATAACCCAATCCACATCAAGTTCAGATCCATCNTTTCTTTTTATTAAATTATCATTCATTATTTATGACCGGGCATGTCTCGCAAAAAGTAGACATTCGCATGTGCATAATAATATATCAATATAGTAGTCTCTAAATCCTAGATATTTAATTTATTTTAAGTTTCATATTAGCGTGTATTAACGCACCAATGAAAAAGGCTGAGAGNAATAAAATAATTGTTGGTGCTGGTGCGCTGTCAATAAAAAAACTTATGTAAATACCTAAAAAGCTGGATAATAAAGATATTATCATTGCAATTACAAGCATTTGGCCAAACCGCTGTGTTAGTAAAAAAGCTATTGCCCCGGGGGCAATCAATAAACCGATTGATAGTATTATTCCTACAGCCGATAAAGTGGCTACTATTGTTATGGATACCATTGCTAGAAATCCGTAATGCAAAAAGCGAACTGGGATTCCAATTGAACGAGCATGTATTGGATCAAAAGTATGTAATAGCAAATCCTGTCTTTTTATGGTTATGAGGATTGTGACTACTGCAGAAATTAAAAAAGAAATTATTAAGTCCTCAACGCTCAGTCCAAGTATATTTCCAAATAATATGTGATCCAAGTGTACTTCAGTGGACACTTTTGAGTACAAAACAATGCCAAAGCCAAACATTCCAGAAAAAACTACACCCATTATTGTGTCTTGTTTGATCCTGCTATTTTCACTTAAAAATCCAGATGCAACTGCGCAAATCATCCCAGAACAGAAAGCTCCTATAAGTAAAGGAATATGCAATAAGTATGATATTATTATTCCAGGAAGTACGGAGTGGCTAATTGCGTCTCCCATAAGTGACCAGCCCTTCAGCACTAAATAGCAAGAAATTAAGGCTGATGGTATAGATATGATAGCCGTTAATAAGAAAGCGTTTATCATAAAATTATATTGGAATGGCGCACTTAATATTTCAGCCATAATTAGTATCTGCTTCTAAAGCTGCGCGGCGTCTGGAATAAAGGTATCCATGTTTTGGTGCAAAGATGAAAGTAAAAATAAATATTATGGTTAAGATTGAAACAATTATTCCGCCAGTCGCGCCATCAAGAAAATAGCTAATATAAGTACCAAAAAAACTACTTAACGTGCCAACAAGAATGCTTATAATGAGCAATTTGGAAAATTTATCTGTAAGTAGATAAGCTGTTGCCCCGGGAGTAACAACCATTGCAATTACTAAAAACGCACCAACAGTTTGAAGTGCCGCAACGCAAGAAGCAGCAAGAATTGTAAAAAATAATACTTTCAAAAAACCAGGATTCAAACCTATAGACCTCGCATGGTTTTCATCAAAAAAGGTAACCATAAAGTCTTTCCATTTCGTTGTAAGGATGCAAAGCGATACAATGCCAATTATTGCCAACTGGACGGTATCTGCCGGCGTTATCGCAAGGATATTGCCCATTGTAATGGTTTGAATGCTCACAGATATCGGGGACACTGATATCATAAACAAACCTAGTCCAAAGAAAGCAGTAAAGATAATCCCTATTATAGCGTCTTCTTTGAGTTTAGAGCGGTGTTGTAAAAAAAGAATCGCGCCTGCGGCTAATCCTCCCGCAACAAAAGCCCCAAGAGCGAAGGGCAGTCCCAGCATATAGGCTCCAGCAACCCCTGGAACTATTGAGTGGCTTAGTGCATCGCCTATGAGAGACCAGCCCTTCAACATTAAGTATGCTGAAAGAAAAGCACAAACGCCTCCTACTAAAGAACTCACCCAAAGGGCATTAATCATGTAACTATAAGAAAATGGCTCTAATAAAGTATCAAGCATCTCTGTCATTTTTGTTTTCGTTGTCGTACAGGACGAAGGGACGCTCGTCATCTGAAATCACGCGGATTTCGCGCGTATCGTCGTCGTCATGAAGATCTGTTCCACTAAGAACAAAATGCCTAAGAACTCCACCAAATGCGAGTTCTAAATTTTGTCGTGTAAAAGTTTTTTCTGTTTTTCCATACGCTAGTATCGTTTCCTTAATTAAAATTGTCCTATCACAAAATTCTGGAACCGACCCAAGGTTATGGGTTGAAACAAGCATTATTTTACCTTCTTTTCGCATTTCTCTAAGAAGTTTGATTATGGCCGTCTCTGTTTTTACATCCACTCCCGTGAAAGGTTCGTCTAGCAAAATTACTTCACTTTTTTGTGCTAATGCACGAGCCAAAAAAACTCTTTTTCTTTGGCCGCCCGATAATTCACCAATTTGACGGGTTTTAAAGTCTTCCATGCCAACACGATTTAAAGCGTAGTCAACTTCTAATAGATCATTTGAAGTTGTTTTTCGAAAAAACCCCATATGTCCATATCGACCCATCATGACGACGTCCTGGACTAGCACAGGAAATGACCAATCGACCTCTTCTGCTTGCGGTACATATGCGATATGATTATCTTTAAGTGCAGATTTTACAGATTGACCCAAAATCGATATTTCACCCTTTATTGTCGGTATAAAACCCATAAGCGCTTTGAACAAAGTTGATTTTCCAGCTCCATTAACTCCTACTAATGCCGTTATTGTGCTTCTGGGTATTTCAAATGAGACATTTCGTAAGGCCTTATTTCCATTGTTGTAGGTTACGTTTAAATCGTTAGTTACTATGCCGGATTTTTTTTCGTTCATTTGGCCATTTTTGCTATCTTGGATGAAGTTCGTATCTGATATTAATTCGGTGTACAGCAGTTATTTAAGTCCTGTGACGATTGTTTCGGATGTTACTTTCAAAAGCTCGATGTAACTTGGGACTGGTCCGTTTGCTTCTGTAAGGCTGTCAACATATAAAACTCCACCATATGTGGCTCCAGTTTCTCGAGAAATTTGTTGGGCTGGTGCTTGAGAGATTGTGCTTTCGCAAAAAACGGCTGGGATGTTATGTTCCCTAACACTGTCAATTACCTTCTTAACTTGTTTAGGAGTTCCCTGTGCGCCTGCATTTATTGGCCAAATATACAATTCATTCATTTTAAAATCTCTAGCCAAGTAACTAAATGCTCCTTCACATGATACCAGCCATCTTTTTTCTTTTGGAACCTCTAGTACTGCGTTTTTCAATGGTAAAATTGTATCTTTAATTTTCTGTTTGTAGGCTTCAGCATTGGTTTTATAAGAAATCGCGTTTGTGGGGTCGTGTTTCACAAACGCGTCTCTTATGTTATCTACATAAATTAAGGAACTTTCTAAGCTCATCCATGCATGAGGGTTTGGTAAACCAGAATATTCTCCGTCCTTAATACTTATTGGAGTTATGCCCTTTGTAAGAATAGCGCTTGGGATATTAGAGAGATTTGAAAAGAACTGTTCAAACCAAAGTTCNAAATTTAACCCATTCCAAAATATTAAATCAGCATCTTGTGCCTTAACGATATCTCTTGGGGTGGGTTGGTATCCATGAATTTCTGCCCCAGCCTTAGTGATTGACTCAACGATTGCATTTTCACCGGCTACATTTTGTGCCATGTCGGCGATTACGGTAAAAGTAGTGACAGCTTTAAATTTTTCTGCAGAAAGATGGCTAGTCAATATGAAGCATAGCAAAATGCAAACCCATGCTGTGTTGAATAAACGAATTTTATTGATAATTTTCATTAGGTAATTTCTTAGGTAAGTTAACTCTGCAATATTTAGAGAGATCTGATAACTTGTCAATGCAACTGATAATCATTCGCAATAAAATTTATTCAGATTTGCTTTTTTTATGATTGAAAATCTGATCCCTCATTGATCAGAATTTTCTTTAATTCATTTAAGTGTTTACAGTCATCACTTGGATAGTTTTCAAGTTCGCTTGCTGTCTTTTCAGCAATGTTATCTGGTAAGATCTTAAGTTTCATACCTGTTTGAAGTGCTTTNATGTAAGTTTTGGCTGCCCGTTCGAAATAGTACATGCGATTAAAAGTTTCTGCTACATTNCTGCCAATTACCAAAATTCCATGGTTGCCCATGACCATTACCTTCTTCTTTTCGTCTGAGAAAAGTGCTGCGCACCTTTCACCTTCCTCTTCAAAGGCAAGCCCACCATAATTATTATCAACTATAACCCTATTGAAGAACATAGCAGTATTCTGATCTATTGCAGGAAGCCTGCTATCTTCTAGGCTTGCCAAAACAGTTGCGTAATCAGAGTGAATATGCATTGCGCACTTTGCATGCGGGCAAAGCCTATGCAGCGCGCCGTGCAAACCCCATGCTGTTGGATCGGGTGCATTGGGTAAGTTCATTGTGTCAGGATTTTTNGAGTCAAGCTCAATTAAATCGCTGGCTCTAATTCTTGAAAAATGAACCATGTTAGGATTAACAAGGAATTTGGTTCCGTCACTACTCACTGCAAGCGAAAAGTGATTAGCAACGGCTTCATGCATCTTAAGCCTTTCAGTCCAGCGAAATGCTGCTGCCATATCTATACGTTCTTGCCAATNATTTATATTTGATTTCATTTGAGCAATCGCCATATCCACTCCCCTTTCAGATACATTAACGGCAACAGAAAAAGAGGCAAGTTATTATAAGAATCTGCAGTAATTATCGAAGCGACAAGAGATCGAAACACGTGACATTTGAACAAAAAAAAGCTATTATGTGTCAAATAATAAAAAAGGTGACATTAATGTCCGAGAGCGAGCAAGGCACCCAACAATATGATGCGGAATCTATCAAGGTTCTCAAAGGCTTAGAGGCTGTCCGAAAAAGACCAGGAATGTATATAGGTGATACGGATGATGGCTCAGGTTTGCACCATATGGTATATGAAGTTGTTGATAATGGGATAGATGAAGCTCTTGCTAAACATGCTGACTATGTAGAAGTCAAAATTTGTCCGGACAGCAGTGTCTCAGTTAGAGATAATGGCAGAGGTATCCCGGTCGATATTCATGAAGAAGAAGGCGTATCAGCTGCAGAAGTAATCATGACACAGCTTCATGCAGGTGGTAAATTTGATAGTAATTCATACAAAGTTTCCGGTGGATTGCATGGTGTCGGTGTATCTGTAGTAAATGCACTATCAGTTTGGTTAGAGCTTAGGGTATGGCGTGATGGCAAGGAGCACTTTGCCAGGTTTGAGCATGGCGAAACATCAGAACATCTTAAAATTTTGGGCGACGCTGGTGGAGAGAGAGGAACAGAGGTTAGGTTTTTAGCATCCACTGACACCTTTTCTAATTTAGACTATTCATTCGAAATACTAGAAAAGCGCCTTCGTGAACTTGCTTTTTTAAACTCAGGTGTAAAGATTATTCTAATTGATGAACGCCCTGCTGAAGCTCGAAAAACTGAGCTATTTTATGAAGGAGGAGTGAAAGAGTTTGTGAAATACTTAGACCGTTCCAAAACTTCGATAATGCAAGAGCCCATTTTCTTTATCGGTGAGCGCGACGAGATAGGTGTTGAAGTAGCAATGTGGTGGAACGACAGTTATCACGAAAATGTTTTGCCTTTTACGAACAACATCCCCCAAAGGGATGGTGGAACCCATATGGCTGGCTTTCGGGGCGCATTAACTAGAACGATCAATAATTACGCTCAATCTAGTGGTATAGCAAAAAAGGAGAAGGTGAATTTTACTGGAGACGATGCGCGTGAAGGTCTTACCTGTGTTCTTTCAGTAAAAGTGCCAGACCCGAAATTCAGTTCGCAGACGAAGGATAAACTTGTTTCATCTGAAGTTCGACCTGCTGTTGAGGGGCTAATGAATGAAAAGCTTTCCGAATGGTTTGAAGAAAACCCAAATGAAGCTAAAACGATCGTTGGTAAAATTATTGAGGCTGCTTTAGCTAGAGAAGCTGCTCGTAAGGCTCGAGAGCTAACACGGCGTAAAACAGCAATGGACGTCAATTACTTAGCTGGAAAGCTAAAGGACTGTTCAGAAAAGGACCCCTCAAAGGCAGAAGTATTTCTTGTCGAGGGTGACTCTGCAGGAGGCTCAGCACAAACGGGAAGAGATCGCCGTACTCAGGCAATTTTACCTTTAAAGGGAAAAATTCTCAATGTAGAGCGTGCGCGTTTTGATCGCATGCTTGCCAGTCAAGAAATTGGTAATTTGGTAATGGCACTAGGAACTGGTATTGGCAGAGATGAATTTAATATAGAAAAATTAAGATATCATAAGATAATAATAATGACCGATGCGGATGTAGATGGGGCTCATATTAGAACGCTTCTACTTACCTTTTTCTATCGGCAAATGCCGGAATTGGTTGAAGGGGGATTTCTATACATAGCACAACCTCCGTTGTACAAAGTTGCTAGAGGTAAATCAGAAGTTTATCTCAAAGATCAATCTGCTCTTGAGGATTATCTAATTCAGCAAGGTAGTGAGGGCAGCGTTCTGAGATTGGGGGATGGATCAGAGATTTCTGTTCACGATTTAATTCGTGTCGTTGAAGAGGCACGGCAGCTCAAAAGAGTTTTAGACGCCTTTCCAACGCACTATCCTCGGCACATCCTAGAACAAGCGGCTATTGCGGGTGCTTTTGTTCCTGGAGTAGTTGACTCAGATTTACAAGGTACGGCTGACAAAGTGGCCGAACGTTTAAACCTAATAGCGTTGGAGTATGAAAAGGGTTGGAACGGTCGTCCAACTCAAGATCATGGTGTTAGGCTAACGCGCATTCTAAGAGGTGTAGAGGAAATGCGTACGCTTGATGGACCGATGTTAAGGTCTGGGGAAGCCAGAAAAGCAGGTAGCTTTACTAATAGTCTAACTGAGGTATATGGTGCGCCTGCAAAATTACTGCGTAAAGACCGAGCACAAGTTATTCACGGGCCATTAGACCTCTTAGAATCTATTTTCCTTGAGGGTGAGAAAGGTTTGAACCTACAGCGGTATAAAGGTTTGGGAGAGATGAACCCAGATCAGCTATGGGAAACTACACTAGATCCTGACGCAAGAACATTATTGCAGGTAAAAATAGATGATGCAGCTGAGGCTGATGATTTGTTTACTCGTTTAATGGGCGAGGTTGTTGAGCCGCGGCGGGAGTTTATTCAACAAAATGCGCTTACTGTCGAAAATCTTGACTTTTAAAAGTTAATTTTATTTGCTGCAGTTATAAACGCCTCAATATCTTCCTCTGTTGTTGACCATGAGCACACAAAACGTCCTGTCACAAACTCGTCTAAATCGCCTTTTAGAAGTCCATTCCGCAGATAATACTTCGCTCCAGATTTAAAAAGTTCTTGGTGTGCTTTTCGTGGCATATCAGCAAAAATCATGTTTGCATCAGNTTCGTGGTGCAGTTTNACATATGGTAAAATACCCAATAACCTACTTANTTTTTTCGCCATCTTATTAGAAGATTTNGCCAATTCGAGCCAAAGATTGTTATCTAAATACCCTAGCATTTGAGCAGCTAGGTATCTATTTTTTGAAAAAAGGTGTCCTGCGCGCTTTCTGCGTAATTCGAATTGCCGTCCGTGTTTACCACTGAAGAAAATAACTGCTTCTACTCCCATTAAGCCATTTTTTGTGCACCCAAATGTGACTGCGTCTACTCCAGCCATCCAGGTCATTTCTGCAGGGGAGCAATTTAGAGCACTTAGAGCATTGGCAAATCTTGCTCCATCCATATGTAAATGGGAATTGAATTTAGATTTAATTTCAGAAATTTGATGAATTTCTTTCAAACTGTAGCACCGCCCTTTTTCTGTAATCTGCGTTATTGAAACTGGGCCCCGCTGTGGGCCGTGTATACCTCTTGTTTCTTCAGATAACATGGCGGCATTAAGGTCTTCAGGACTAATCTTGTCACTTTGCCCAACTAGGGTAAGTTTTGCTCCGCCTGTGAAAAATTCGGGCGCATTACACTCATCTTGATGTAGATGGGATATTGGGGAGCAAAAAATAGTATCCCATGGATTGGAGAGGCAGGCCAAGGCGAGAGAATTAGCCGCTGTGCCCGTAGATACTAAATATACTATCGCTTCGTCTGTTTCAAAAATATCTTTGATACGATCAGTAAGTTCGCACATATAATCATCTTCACCATAACTAGCTTGATGCCCATCATTTGCGTCCTTTATTTTATCTAGAATTTGGTTTGGAACGGGGCTCGTATTATCTGATGAAAAATTCATTTTGGTTCCGAAATAATAAAATTTTCCCAATCATCTTCATTTACAGATTTTTCTGAAATAGTAGCGCCCTGTATAGAAATACCCGCGCGATGCATAGTTTCTTTGTTTCCTGTCAACAATGGATGCCAAACTGGTAATTGCTTTTTTTCATAAAGTAATTTGTAGGCACATGTGGATGGGAGCCAATAAGCATTTTCTTCGATCGTGGTCGGGGTAAGCTTAATACACTCCGGGACGTGATCGTTACGATGCTCATAATCATTACACAAGCAGCTCTCATCGCTAAATAGGCGGCATGCTATTCGTGTTAAAAAAACTTTTCCAGTTTCTTCGTCTTCGATTTTATTAAGGCAACATTTTCCACAACCATCACAAAGTGCCTCCCATTCTTCAGAATTTAAGCTTTCTAAGGGTTTTGTTTCCCAAAATTTATCAGAAAACATGGAGCTTTTTTTCTTTAGAGGAGCCATGATTAACCAAGAGCCTCTTTAGCTTTTTCACAATCGGAAGCCATTTGCTCAACTAATGTTTCTACATTATCAAAGCTCAATTCAGGACGCAAATATTCTACAAGCGCAATTGATACTTGAGCTCCATAAATATCCCCAGAAAAATCAAAAATATAAGTTTCCAGATTTGGACTGTTTTTACCAAACATTGGCCTAACGCCTATAGAGGCCGCGCCTTTGAAACTGCCTTTGTATGGTCCGTCTAAAATGTCAATAAGGACAGCATAAACTCCTAGTTTTGGAATATGTAAACCGCTCAACTCCATATTGGCGGTTGGATATCCTAAGATTCGACCGCGTTGTTCTCCTCCAATGACGGGTCCCTCAATTCTGTGCCAATGTCCTAAGTGGCTAGCAGCTTCTTTTGGTTTTCCTTCTGATAATAAATTTCTTATAGATGTCGATGAGATTTCACCATATTCGCCCTTAATTAATTCAAGCGACGTCACCCCAAATCCTAGCTTAGCCCCCAAGTTTTTAAGAATTTTTACATTGCCTTCTCGGTCTTTTCCAAAACAGAAGTCTTCTCCAACCAAAACGTGCTGTAGTTTTAAGCCTTCGGATAGTACATTCCGAGCAAACTCCTCTGGATTTAATTTTGATAGCGCAGCATTGAAATTTAACTCGTAAAGCTTTGATACACCTAATTTTTCTAATCGAGTTGCTTTTGCAGAGGGGCTCATCAAGCGAAAATAAGGTGCATTGGGGGCGAAGTAGCTCCTTGGATGAGGTTCAAAAGTGACCACTCCCATAGGAGCATTTAAATTTTTTGCTATACTGTGAACTTTTTTTAGAACTGACTGATGTCCTAAGTGTACACCATCGAAGTTGCCAATTGCTGCAACAGCATTAGTGTCGTCAGCGTCGACGTACTGGTAATCTCTAATTATTCTCATAGTAATGGAATTAGCGCCAGTCGAGCGGCGGTTCAAGATAGCTTTTTATATACAATATGGGATATTAATCAAATTTACGGCTTGGTGCCAAAACCATGGCCTCACCTACAAGAACATTTTTACCATCGACCTCACACTTGCAGTCAAGNTTTACCCTACGCTTATCAATTTGGATGTCTGTTACTTTTACCTCTGCGTAAACTAGGTCGCCTGGCCTTACTGGTGCNAGAAATTTTAACGACTGGCTCATATAGATCGCACCGTGACCTGGTAGCTGTTCACCAATAACAGCAGATATCAATCCTGCCGTTAACATACCATGAGCAATTCTTCCTTCAAATATTGTGTCTTGAGCATAGTTATCATCTAAATGAACTGGATTATGGTCTGTACTGACTTCTGCGAACATTTCTATATCTTTATCGGTAACATACTTCTGAAGATAGCGAGTCATCCCCATTTCGATATCTTCAATGCAAATTGTTCCGCGTGGCTGGTTATCTAGCATGCTATCCTCATTTTAAGACGAAATATTGCTTCTNATTGACCAAATCTAGTGTAACTTTATTACTTTGCAAGTGCAGAAAATCAAGTGTAAATTAATACTGTCTGTTAAAATAATTTCAAAATCTATTCAGCGTAAGTACCCAATACTGTAGGTACAATCCACTTTTTGTTNAGTGATATACTTTTTAAGGGCTTCTGGATTTGGGTTATAAGATGTTTTGGTTTCTTTTGCTGCCAGACCGCCAGTTACAAACAAACTATCAATTTCTTCTGAATTGGCGCCTTTTATATCAGTGTTGACTCCATCACCGATAGCTAAGATCTTTTTTTCATCAACTCTAGCGCCTAGCTGCCCTAGTCGTATCCTGGCTAAATTATAAATAGCACTATGTGGTTTACCAAAATATAAACTTTCACCACCCATTTCTGTGTACATTTTCGCTAGAGCTCCAGCGCACCACTGTCTAGTCTCTCCTCGGTCTACTACGATATCAGGATTAGCACATAAAAACTTCATACCGTTTTTGATAGCGAATAAAAAATTCTCCTTGTTAACAGAGGGGTCCGCAGATCCGTCAAAAGGTCCTGTGCAAACGATACCTTCTGCATTTTGAATAGATACTTGTTCAATTTCGATGGGGGATTTAATAATAGAAATAGGTTCGAAGAACGCTTGATCTCGTGGTTCCCCTATGAAATAAATTTTTTTTCCTACTGCACCCTTAAACATTGCCGTTCTAGCACTATCGCCGGATGTAGCGACTGTATCGTAACACATCTTTGGAACATTGAAATTAACTAGCTGCTTCTCTACGTCAATTCTTGGCTTTGGTGAGTTAGTTACCAAAACAACCTTGCCGCCTTTTCTTCTATATTCTACCAGAGCAGTCACTGCCGATTCATAGGCAGTAATTCCATTATGTACACAACCCCAAAGATCAACAAATAGCGCATCATATTTATGGGAGATTTCATCCAGATTATTTATTATGAGTGTCACTTTCGGTACCTAATTGGCCACATTTCGTAATAAATTCATAATTTGAGCTGTGGTATTATCTGCTTCTTACGACTAAGTACGCCTGGCAAAACAACTGTATCCTCAATGCAGCTACTGCCAAATGACTTTTCAGCAATCTCCTTAACTAATTCGTTTGGAACAAACAGGGTTGCCTCTTCATTTAATATATCAATAACGAAGAACAAAATTTGATCAACTCCTTCGTTTTCTTCAATAGCCTTCATTGCTTGAAGTAAAGATTTTTTTCTCTCAAGGATTTGTTCGGGTAGGGTAGTTTCCATTACGGATATTCGAAGCTTTTTGCCCCCTACATCATACTTCTTTGAGTCCATCAAAATTAACTCAGGGTCTGTATATTTTGAAATATCGGACTTTGCCTTGAAGAGCTGTGAGGCAAGTGTCTCTATGTCAATGTTTAAATCCTGTGCTAGTTTTTTGGCGGTTGACTTGTCCAAATCTGTTGTTGTTGGACTTCTGAATGCAAGCGTATCTGATAAAATACAGCTTAACGCGGCACCCTTAACCGCTCGGGGCATCTGGGCTATGCTAGTACCCATAATTTCA
>JGI24820J26691_1000029_pt1 | contig 30247 bp, 31 predicted proteins | sample METZYME_5_50m_FD_26691 | JGI IMG/M metagenome (IMG submission 26691) | reverse complement strand
TATCCAAAATTAGTTCCTGCAGTCTGGAACGAGGTTGAAGAATGTTGGGAACGAGCAAAAGGTTGGTTCATGGCAGGTGGTAACTTTGCAGGAACCAGTGATAGTAGATTTAGGTCAGAAGGTATGACTGCAGGTATTTTACCAGTACATGATAGACAGGAGCAATATCAATAATGAATATCGAAAAAGGTATGACACAATCAGAGCGTATGGCGGTTATCCGAGAACATGCTCAGAAGTTCAACAAGAAGTTGAAACGCAATCAACGTGTCCGAAAAACGGAGACGGTATCTCTTGATAAATATACAAATCAAGAGAACATCAACCACTGGACTGATGCAAGTCAGTATGCAAACCAGTACTACGGTGATGTCTATCGACAAACAACGAGGTATGATAATGACTGGGATTGAGCGTTTCATGGTTCGAGTAATGGAACTTGAAGAGAGGATCAAAGAACTTGAATCACAAGTTGCGGCATTGCAAAACAATTCATAAAGGATGCGATAGTGGAATCGCGGAACCTCACTGTTCTCATATAGTGAGGTTTTCGCTATCCACGTGTGCTTCACATGCAACCCTGATGAGTATGTTAGGATCTGCTTTTCTGTTTGCTCAACAGAACGCAGACGATAATCTAACAGACAAACCTTTTAATATTTGTATTCTATTCCCAGTTGATGAATACACGAAAAGAAAACCAGAGAACGCAGAATCGATGTACGACACATTGATTTATTTTCTGGAAAATATGAGCACACCTAAAAATGGTGTGGTGATCAGTATCTACCATATCGATACTCTAGGTCATATGAATGAACAGTGGTTGCATGGTAACTTCTGGCATTTCGAGAAACAGTGGTTTCCACAAGACGAATATATTACGATACACAAACACGAACCCCTGATGTCCAGACATAGGATAAAAGGCACCGTTATGTTTGAAGAATTCTATATGCCTATAATCGAGGATCTTGCAAACTCCTATGGTTGGGATATAAAAGAAATAGATTATACTATGACAATGAAAGACATTGTCGAAACAATGACTCACTCAAATTATCACTTTGCATATCTTGGGGGTACTTGGTTCTTATCTGCAATGATCGGAATACCTTCATTGTGTTGGCATCATAATGAGAAAGTTCACACCAGTAAAAGAAAGTGGGTGGACATTGACGAAAAGATTCACGAGGTAGATGTTCAAGATAATTCGTGGGGAGTTACCTGCACTGGCAATGCTTGGATAAAGCAATATAGTTTCGAACATGAACGTGTGCTATCTCATCCAAACTATAATCAACTCTGGATAGAAAACAAGGAAGACATATATAAAGCATTCAGTGAAATGGAGAAACGGTTATCCTACCAATAAAGAAAGCAGTAATAGAAATCTGTGGTTCTTGCAATTACACTTGCGAGTTCTGTCCACACTCGTTACCTGATGGCAGAGAAAAGTCTTTCAAACGAATGATGAACTACCAGATGTTTCTGGGAGCACTCGATCAATTGCAGGATTCAGAATGCGAGGAAATCTATCTGGAAGGATCTGGTGAACCAACTATGAATAAAAAACTGCCAGACTTTGTCAAGGCAGGTACAGATCGTGGATTCAAGATGTCATTTATCACAAATGGTTTTTGGTTCAAAGATGATCTAATGAAAAAGACAGTTGATGCAGGTATGCATTTTGCTAGGATCTCTGTCACTGGATATAATCCAAAACTATACAAAGAGCAAATGAGCAAGGATGCATTTTATACTGTGATGGATAATGCTAATGCCGCTATCGCGTATGGTGCTGATATTGGTTCTTATCATTTGATACTTGATAATAATAATGTAGACTATGAGGCAAGTGAGTATATTGGAAACTGGATTAGACATGTGCCAGGTATAAAGGCATCTATTTGGAAAATGCACAACTGGTCTGGTCAATTGGAAGTTGACTGGAGAATAGGAAAAAGAAAAAGAAGTTGTGGCAGACCCTTTTCTCCAGATCTAATTGTCAGGGCAGGTGGTATCGGAGATCTGCAGGGTGCAGTTGTTCCTTGCTGTATGGTTCTGGGTCAAGATAGTAAAGCAGTTCTTGGTCACTTGTCCCACCAAACCATTGAAGAAGTCTGGTATGGTGAAGAATATAATAGATTGAGAAAAGCACACGAAATGCATGATTTTGATTCTATCGATTATTGTAAAGATTGTGATATGCTTTACGATGCACCCGAAGCACTGGTCTGGTCAAACTTCGAAGCAAACTATAACACTCTGACTGGATCTGCATTTGACATGGAACAGTATCGAATATAAAACTTGACATTGACTTAAAATTATGATAGACTCAAATTATGAGTGTAAAGGATTACATCGTTAGACCTACGACTATTCAAGAGGTCAGACCATTTATCGAAAAGTGGCACTACTCTGAAAACGTAAACGGTTTACGTATCACTCATGTATTTGGGTTGTACAAGGAAGATGATGAAAATCTATTTGGAGATACTTTGATTGGCGCAATGATCTATGGTGGTCTTGCCATGGCAAGTGTCTGGAAGAAATATGGCGAAGTCGAAAGTGATGTTGTTGAACTTCGAAGACTTTGCTGTATTGACGATACACCCAAGAATACAGAAAGTTATTTTATTGGACAGACTTTGCGTTGGTTGAAAAAGAATACCGACTACAAAGTTGTTGTCTCTTATGCTGATTCAAACTACAATCACACTGGGACAATCTATCAAGCAACCAATTTCGAGTATCATGGTATGACTGCCAATGGTCGAGTTATAGACTTCGAAGGAAAACATTATCACGATAAAACTATTCGGACTTACTACACAGATAAGTATGGAGTAAAGAAGTTGAAACCGTATGCTCAGAAAGTGAGGGATGCTTTAGAGTCTGGACAAGCAAAGTATGTAGAGACTACTGGTAAGCACATTTATTTATTTAAACTAAAAAAGAGAGGAAAGAAATGAGTATGCATATGATCCGTGGGGTACAAGTTCATGGAAAATCTAAATTAAAAAGAAAAGCAGGGTGGAAGAAAGCACGAGACGAACACGAGGCATTCCTAAAAAAGATGGGGGTGACTGGTAAAAAGTCTACGTGGAGATCTGAGATACCAGAGTACAAGTGTAGAGAGACTGTACCAACCAGTGATGTCATTTGTAGTAATGGTTCGAAGAAAGAGGCACAGAAATATACTGGTGACCTCATCAAGGGTATTGCGACTATGCACAAGAGTAATGCAGTACCAGTAACCAATGATAGGGATGCGAAAGCAATCGCACGTATGAGAAGATGAATCATTCTATTGAACAACTGATTGAAAGAATTAACGCAATGCATGACCTAGCAGTCAAGGCACACCGAGTAAGAAACCAATTCTCTGGTATGGCACGTGAAGATTATGATCATGATGCGTGTAAACATTTATTAGAACAGGTACAGGATCTGGCAAGAGGTATTGCCAATGATCGTATTGGAACAAAGATTCCTACTGACATGGAATATAAAGATATGGAGAAAAAAGTTCTTGATGATGCTCTAAAAGATCTTAAGGGAACTCGTATGGATGATGCGTATTTTTATTTTCCGAGGGATACATAAATGAATAAATAGGTGTATGATAAAAGTTACAGAAAGAGCAAAAGAGTATCTCTCCAAGGTAGGGAAACCAAATGTATCACTAACTGTAAAAGGCGGTGGGTGTTCTGGGTTTCAATACGAGTGGGGGGTTACTGATGCAAAACCCACAGTAGAAAATCTCTGGTTAGATCCGTTAGCAGAAATGTATGTGTTTGGGTGTACTGTTGACTATGTCGAGGAACTTGGTGGTTCTTACTTACAAGTTGTAAATCCAAATGCTACAGCATCTTGTGGATGCGGAGAGTCATTTGCGGTGTGACAAAAATCACACACAATAATAAAAATTCAAATAAAATAAAAAAAACTCTATATTGGGGTTGACATTGATTTGTTTTTATGGCATACTGATTTTGTAATAAGAGAGGATTTTTACATTATGGCATATATGAGTCAAGAAAAGAAGAAAGAGTTATCAACAGGGATCAAGGCAGTTCTCAAAAAGTATGGTGTAAAAGGTTCTATTGCAGTTCGACATCATTCTAGTTTAGTTGTCAATATTGCTTCTGGTGAGTTGGACTTCATGAGTGCTTTCCAAAAGCACAATGACGAATATGCAAGGATGCGAGACGTACCTGCCCATGACGTNGGTGACAATATGCAAGTCAATGTCTACTGGGTTGAAAGGTGGATGAATGATATTGGCGAGACCAAGATCGCAAACTTCTTCAAAGAATTGATTGCGGCAATGTCAGGTCAAGGTACTGGTTGGTACAACAACTCAGATATCATGACTGATTACTTTGATGTTGCTTGGTATAANGACATCAATGTCGGTANATGGNACAAGGGGTATCAACTTACCTCTTGACATTCATTTCGTTTTGTGGTATTATTAATGTGTGAGGAGATTNGTAATGGACGTAATTGAAATTGTAGAAGACCTAGAACAACTAGAGGGTCTTGAAGGAACTCAGATGTGGTACACTGCCTTTGAACACATCCAGAAAAAATGGAAAGAACGNAAGGCAAAATTCGAAGAGGAAGTTGATNNACAACTTTCTTGGTTATGTGATTAGAGAGGAATTACATTTATGGCAAAACGTAAAATGACACCAGAACAACGGCAAGCGGCAAGTGAACGACTTGCCAAGGCACGTGAGAAAAGACTGAGGGAGAATCCACCTCAGTACAAAAACATTGCTCCGTCTGTTCTCGAACTAGGTGAAGATGATCCGTTCTACTTCCGAAAGGTACAGGGTTGGATCAAGACTCAGAAAGAGTTGTTATCATCTGCACGTCAATCTTTACGAAAGAAAGAAAAAGGTGCAGAGGCACGTGTTGCAAATCACCAAGCATACATTCGTAACCTAGAGACCTACTTACGAAGTGGCGACTATGTTGACGATTTCTATGGTGAGATGGGTGAGCATCGAATCAAGTGGCGATGTATTGCACCTGCCTACGATTCCGAAGGGATGGTCAAAAGATCTCACGGAGTTTTCTATAATGACATAGGAACAATCTATACTGGACAAGAACTTGATTAGATCACTAGAGTATGATCAACATACTATAATGGAAAATATTATGGAACTAAACGGCATCGAATCTTTCGATGCCGATATAACATATGCGAATGGTGGTTTCTATAAAAAGTTACCACAACCAAAAATGAAATTCGATATAGATCCTCAGACCGAAGACACAGTACAAGCAAGCAGTGTTGATCTACCAGTCGAGGATGGTTCTTTATCTTCTGTTGTATTTGACCCACCATTTCTTACATATGTCAAAAGTGGTAGAAATGGAAATGGAAGTATGGTCATGGCAAAACGTTTCGGTGGTTACTGGGCATACAACGAATTAGAAGAACATTACAAAGACACACTGAAAGAGTGTGCAAGAGTTTTAAGCAAGAAGGGCATCATGGTTTTNAAATGTCAAGACATTATCCACAACCATAGAATGCACTCAACTCACATCAACGTTAGTAACTGGATGCAACCTTGGTTTAGGTTGAAGGATCTTTTTATACTTGGTGCGAAGCATAGAATGTCTATCCCTGATAAGCAGGGAGAGAAGAAAAGAAAACAGAAACATGCCAGAGTATATCATTCATACTTCATGGTATTAGAGAAATTATAGGAAGGATAATAATGACTGTAGAAGAACAATTTCTAACTAAGAAGACTTTTTCAAGTCTAGTAGAAGAAACAGTTTATGATAAAGATATTGGGTATATGGAAGCAATCCTTCTGCTTTGTGAAGATAACAATATAGAACCAGAAGATGTTCACAAGTTTGTTTCCCCAATTATCAAAGGTAAGTTAGAGGCAGAAGCAACTGCTTTGAACTTTCTACCAAAGGTAAGCACAATAGACTCAGCATTTTTTGAATGATAAATACTAGACATTACAGTAAATATGTGTTATAATAATTCAGTAAACAATTCAGCAATAAGGACAATACGATGTCATTAGAAAAAATGAAACGCAATCGCGATCAAATTTCAAAACTTCTGCAAGCGGCAAACGCAACAGAGGGAACCTCAGAAAAGAAATCATACGGTGATGACCGCATCTGGAAACCAACTGTCGATAAGGCAGGTAATGGTTATGCGGTATTACGTTTTCTTCCTGCAAAGAACTCAGACGATATACCTTGGGTTCGCTATTGGGATCATGGGTTCAAAGGACCTACTGGTCAATGGTATATTGAAAACTCACTTACATCAATTGGTCAACAAGATCCAGTTGGTGAGTTGAACTCACGTCTATGGAATTCTGGTATCGATGCAGATAAAGAAACTGCACGTAGACAGAAACGTAGATTGCACTACGTAACAAATGTTCTTGTACTTCAAGATCCTGGCAATCCTTCTAATGAAGGTAAAGTAATGCTGTATAAGTTTGGTAAAAAAATCCATGATAAAATTATGGACGCAATGCAACCAGAGTTTGCAGATGAAACTCCAGTAAACCCATTTGATATGTGGGGTGGTGCCGACTTCAAATTGAAGATCCGTAACGTTGAGGGATATCGCAACTATGACAAATCAGAGTTTGCAAGTCCGTCTGAACTTTATGGTGGAGACGATAGTAAACTAGAACCTGTCGTAGAACAACTCCATGATATCTCAGAGTTCACTGATCCGAAGAACTACAAATCATACGATGAACTCAAAGCAAAGTTGATGCGTGTTCTTGGTGAAGAAACAAGTATGGGTGCTCCTACCATGTCTCAGGAAATGCAGATGAATGAACCTGCACCTGCGCCTACTTATGAAACCGTTCCACCTATAACTAAAGAAGAGGTGGTATCATCTACGGATGATGATGATACAATGTCTTACTTTGCTAAACTGGCAAACGAAGACTAGTATCCACTAATAACTCTATCGAAGGGTCTTGGATCTCCAGTAACTATTCCTTGGTTATTGACAGATCTAGACCCTTCAATTATTACAGGTGCTGAAGGTGCAACATTTCCTACAGCATCTCTCATTCTAAGATCTAGTCCCTCTCTATTAACCCTTGCTCTGAATGAAGCGTTTTCGTATATTCCTGCACCACCCAACATACCAGGACTCAATGAATTTCTTCTTGCTTTGAGCATTGCCCTTAGTTCTGTGTTCCCCAAGAAAAAATCTGTTCCACCTGCCGCTTCTATTTCTTCGGGCGATAGAAAACTGTCACCGTTTACATCAAACTTCATAAGATCTGCCAAGGTTGCATTTTTCTTTGCAGTCATTTGACGCTCTGCCATTCTAGATCTGGCATACTCTTCACCTGCTTCACCACTTGAACCAATTGCTTCTAGTCTTGCCGCTTCCTCTGGATATAAAAATGCAAATACTTTTGCAGGAACTATTTTCCTTAGTGTCTTTCTAACACCATCTGCAAATCCTTGTATACTAGGTGCCAAGTTTGCAATTGCTTGAGAGAACGATTCTCCCCAACCTTGTAAAGTTTCTTTTGCACTACCAATCATTCGTTTTCTTGCGGCAGGGTCTGTAACAAAATCTATCATTCCCTGTAGAATTTTAAATGGAAATCCAACAACTGAGGATATTGCCTCTTCAAAAGAAAANTCTCCTAGCATATTAGATATTTTACCTGCTAGACTAGCATCACTAACTTTACCNTTNTCATCTGGTNNTAGTTCAAATGCATTATTCCATAACCATCTAATACCTCTCTTTAGTAGATCAAATGGAGCACCAATAAAATCACCAACCATGGCACCTATGCCATCACCGATTTTGGCAAATCCCTTTTCGTCAGATTCATTGAATGCTTTTACACCATCAAACGCAGACATCAAGATACCAATAGGAAACAATACCTTTTTCAGTACTGTTCCAAATATTGCCGCACCTGGCGTAATAAACTTAGCAATAAAATTAAATAGATCTTTTCCTACACCACCAGTAAACTTAGCAACACCTGTCGTAACTTTCATAAGTGGATCTAACAATTGTTTGATTCTAAAAAATGCTCTGCCAACTATATTATTCTTCGGATCAAGTATATCATCTGCACCTTTCAATGGTATCACTTTACCGTCTGCTCCTAATCCAAACATTGCAAGAGTACGAATACGTAAAGCATTCATCCGCATCCCTATCTGTTTGCGAATTGATGGGGCAGAATTTGTATTTGCCGCTTTTCCTGCATCATCTAGTTCACCTGCCGCATTTAGTCCAAAGATACCTAGGGCGGCAACTCTCAAAGAATTTACAGCATTTTGAACTGATGTGGGAAAATTCTTCAAGTCAGTTATATATTTGAGGGCACCAAGTTCCCATCCTCTCAAACCTGCGATGGCAAGTCCTATTGCCGCAATGCCGCCTGTTATTGGTAAAACCAAAGAAGGAATTTTTAGTAATAGACTTTTTATACTATCAGCAACCGTCTCAATAGGAAATAGAGAAAATCCCTTTCCTCCTTTTTTTGCTCTGGCACCTTGCTTACTCGCTTTTGTTTCTGCGTTTGCTTCTCTTTGCGCCTCTAGTTTGTCACCTTCTGCCGCTTTTTGTGCAATAAAATATTTAACAAATAAGTTTCCCAACTTACCGACTTCATCACGAACCCGATCTGTTGCCGCCAACCCCATCATGTTCTGTGCCTCAGACGCTCGGTCTTGTGCTTGTATGACTTTTATAAGATCTCTTATAGTTGCTTCTGCCATCTTATCTTCCTTGTGTTTGCATCCTCAATTCTTCTTCCTTGATAAAGTCAATCAACATGTTAACATAAACTTCTTTTTCCCACGGCATCATTTCGTCTATCTCATTTAGTGAATATTTATGATGTTGCATTAGGTCAAAGTTAGTTTTGTAGTGCACCATCAAACTAGTATGAGATAGACTAATTAAAAAAAATCATTCATTCCTTCCAGTGTTAACTTTTGATGTTTTCCACATCCACCACAATCATATTCTATATCATGTTTTAGTGACGGTTGACTTTCCATGTATTCTCTAATCTTGGCAAACTGTGCTGTGTTCATGCTTTCTAAAAATTCTACAGATTCCTCATAAGGAACATCCCTAAAACTTGTTCTCTCGTCTTCTGTCATCACTGCATCCATAGATGCTATTATTAGTCCGAATAGACGATCCATACTGGTTGCATTTTTTCCTATGATCTTTTCATTTTCTGCAACCTGTAGATATGTTGGTGATTTCATTTCAAGAGTAATATCATCATTCAATTTTAGTTTACTATCTGGAACTTCACCAACTATTTTTATATCACTTAAATTTATTTCTAAGTCATTTTCTGTTTCGCAATCAGGACATGTTATTCCAACTTTAGTTTTTTCTCCTACCGACTTCCCTCGTATCTGAGTAAACAAATATTCAACATCATAAGATGTTAATCTTTTTACGTCAAAATCATCTTGGATACAAGATGAGATAGTGTCGATGATTGCGTGTGCTACTTGTTTTGTGTCTTTAGACTCCATTGCAATCAACAGAACTTTTTCTTCTTTTACTACAAAAGGTCTAACTCTAACCTCTTCATTTAATGATGGTATAGTCACCGAATATTTCGGCATATCATTCAGTTTTGGCAATGCCATAATTTAACTCCTAAGATAATATAGATCCAAATCCACCACTCACTGAGATGAATCCTTGTGGATCATTAATCGCTTTCCATTTTGTGTATGAGAATTGAACAGTAACTTGTATCAACCCATCCGCTTCATTGTTTAGTTCAATCGAACCCATTGTTGTAGGAAACGCATTTTCTAATAATACTGAGTAGACAGTTCCCTGTCCTAATCCTATATTAATATCCACAGGACCTACGTCAATGTTTTTATTTATTATTGGTTTTCTTAACTGGTGTATTCTTATATCTTTTTGATAGTCGCTTTTGTAAGCAACTGTATGTGTATCTTGTTGTACTGTTGTCTCCATCCAGTTATCAAAATACTTTCTCACCCCATAATCGTTGAGAGCATAAAAGGTCATNGANACNTCATCGACTGCATAACCATATGCAATCTTTTGAAACTCTGTACCTATGCGTCTATCTTGAGTTAGTATTTGTTTACCTGGCAACTGCACATTCGAACAAAGTATATTCAATTCATTTCCACCAAGTGTTGCTATCCTACTTAGTAAACTGTTTGCACCAAACAATGTGGGCAGGTTCACAACGAAACTATTCGTTCTTGCGAATCCTAGTTTTGCTGATGCCAAACTTTTGAGCGTGTCAACACTTGCCATTAAATCATACTCCTAGAATCTGAATAAACTTTACTTCTACTTCCNTCAAAATCTGCAGTTGGTAAGAAAGTTGCGATTTCCCATTCTGGTGCAGATACTCTCGCAAGTCTACTTTTTACGTGTGCAAATAAATAATGTTTGTAACATGGTCTAAAAAATCTCAACTTAGCAGTGGCATTTAACAGTTTGTAAGATATTTCAAACCTTGTACTGTCATCATACTTTTTGTTGCTAGTTACATCCATTAGTGCGTCCAACATTTTTGCCCTGAGTGTTGGGGGTAAGTAGTGTAGATTCAATCCATAAAACCCACCAGATGCAGGTCCTACTATGACTGACAGAGGAAACCTGTCATAATAGGGCAATGTATCTTTGTGCTTTGGATCATAAAAGAACATATTCATAGAACCAATCATTGGTTGTGATTTGTTGACTAGGTTTAGTTGTTCGTCACGCATTAGGTTATTTCTGTTGACTTTACCCATTGCTGATAGTTTTCTACGAAACCACTCACGAGATTGCCGAGTTCGTGGGGTAATCCCTGCACGAAATGCTTCTTGTTCTACTTTGGCAAATAAATTAGACATAACACTATTTATAACTATTTTTTAGGTTTTTTTCTAAAAGGTTTCAAAGGTTTTAGTTTCTTTGTTTTTTTGAACTCTTTGAGTATTCCCATAGACAACAATGTCTTCTCAGTCCAGATCTGAAACTCCCACCCACGATCTAATGCAAACTCATTTGCCGCTTCCCACTTATTCATGTTCTTGACATACGTGGTTGCTTCACCGATATACCTTTTAGATTTGTTTGGGTTTTTGGGGAGTTCTGTTTCCTTCTCTGGTTTTATCTCAACAAGTAAAGTCTTCCCACCCTCAAAGATAATTTTTAGATCTACAAAGTATCGGTGCATACGTTTATCCACATCCCACTTGTATGGAACAACAACTTCTTCAGAAGACCAATACTTTACTTTAGGATTATTTTCACACCAAAGAAAACATTGCTTCTCCCACATAGATCTATAAGTGACCTTAGTGAAATCGCCTTTGTATTTCTTTGGGTTCTTTACTTTGTATTTTCCAGAATATGCCATAGTTTCGTTATAAATAGGATTAAGTATTTTTATTTATTAGGGAAGTTGGTATGGCAACATCTAAAAAAAGATATAATAAACCAAGAACAGCACAGAGTCTAACGCGAAAACCCTTCTCAAGTGGAATTAGTTTAAGATATCCATTAGAAGAAGACTATACTGTTTATATGCAATACAGAGTTAAAGAGGTAGTCCCTGCGTCAGCAACTGCAGGGATGCAACTTATAACTGCATTTAAGGCACATGCAGATAAAGCATTGAAGAGTGTTAATAAATTCTTAGGCGGTACTTATGACGAATTACCACAAACTGTCTATGATCCTAAATCGACAGAGATCGAAGACACAGGAGACGATGTTGATGTGCAACAAGGACTTCTAAACTTTAAAACAAAATATGCGGATACTGGTTCAATAAAACTATACATGCCTCAAGCACTGCAGATAGCAGATACAGTAAACTATGATGCAGTAGATCTTGGTTTGGGTGGTGGTGCAGGTCTTGCCGCAATGAATGATGGTGGAGGACTTTTAGGTGCAGTTGGTAGTATGTTGACAGAGACAGCAAAATCTTTTGGTCAGTTGTTTGGTCTAGGTTCAGCAATGGGTATAGAGGCAACTGCAGAAATGGCAAGGGTTGCAACTGCACGTGCCGCCGCCGCTTTACCTGCTAATGTACGGAATACAGCAAACATTGCTCTACAAGTCAAAGTAAATCCAAATACTAGATCTGTTTTTACTGGGGTAGGTGTCAGAAACTTTTCTTTTACATATGAGTTTATACCTGCATCACAGAAAGAGGCAGAGACTGTGCAGAGAATAATTAAAAAATTTAGAAAAGAATTATACCCTGAAGCAATACCTGCAGATGCATTTGAAGCAGGTGTCCCTCTTGGTTATGAGTTTCCAAATTTATTTGAAATAAAATTTATGCATGCTCAAAAAGATCTCCCTGTCCCTCAACCTTTACTTTGTTACTTGAGGGGTGTAAACACTACATATAATCCAACCTCCGCATCATTCCATGCTGACGGTCAACCAAACGCTATTCAAATGTCTCTTAACTTCCAAGAGTTCAGAGCAATGAACAAGCAAGATGTCATGGCAGGTAACTAATGTCTAATTTTTTTACACACTTTCCTAATGTGAATTATGCTTTTGGTGACGAATTCAATACCAAAGGTGGTGCTTACTTAACTCTGAATAAGTTTCAGGATATATCAACATACATAGATTTGATTGACGAAGTTAAAGAGAATGCACCGTTCTATTCAGAATATTATGTTTTAGAAAATGACAGACCAGATCAGGTATCTCAAGCAATCTATGGTACTCCTGATTATCACTGGACATTTTTTATAATGAANGATCACATAAGAAATCAAGGGTGGCCTCTTTCGATGTCAGAACTTGATAAGAAAGTAAAGAGAGATTTTCCACACAAATTCTTTACCACACTTGATGACTTGACTGGAGTTATGAAAGTTGGTCAAAGATGTTTTGCGTCAGTGTCTTCAGGTGGTGGCAAAATTCTAAGACGTAATTTAGATTTAGGATTGGTGATTGTAGATTCCAGAGATCAGTTTCAGAAATTAGAAAACGTCACCAATACTTCTTACGAGGGTGTGACAAAAACTGTTACAACAATCAGCACAGGGTTTGAGTATAATGCTCCTCATCATTACGAAGATGGAGATGGAAACTTTGTGGATATAGATCCTTCAGTAGGACCTGGTGCACTTTTGACAGAGATAACTAANTATGATCATTACGTAAGACAGAATGATAAATTAAAACAAATAAAAGTAATTCGCCCAGACGCGGTACAAAACGTAGTAGGATCATACCTAGAAGCATTGAGATCATGAGCGAAGAAAAATCTGAGGTTAAGATATTATCTGCAGTTTTAGGTTCTACCAGAACTAAACTTACTGTAGATATTACATCNATTTTAGTAGAAGTCTCTATATTTGAAAATATAGAAAATCCATTTATCACTGGATATATCACTGTAGTTGATAATGAAAGACTAATAGAAAAAATGGATATACAAGGTGCTGAAACCTTAAGGTTACGATATGTAAGAAACACAAACATAACAGATGCAAGACAAATAAGTCACGATTTTATAGTTCAAAGTGTAGATAAACAAATCAAAACAAACGACATGTCTCATGTTGTTGCACTCAGAGTTATTGACAAGGAGGCATTTAAATCTTCTTTGTGTAATGTAAATAGTTCTTATAGGGGAGAACCTTATGAGATAATCAATAAAATAATGGTAGAATATTTGGATAGGACTGATCTTCAAACAAGTGCCTTAGACAATGTTAGTTCAGCAATGCAAGTTATTATTCCTAATCTAACGCCATTGCAATCTATGCAATGGATCACTAGAAGGTCAACAACTCCAAATGGGTTTCCTTACTTTATGTTTAAGACCGCTATGACTAATGAATACATCCTTACAGATTTAGAAAGTCTAATATCATCCCCTGTTATAAATGAAAACAATCCATTCAGCGATAATCAATCTGGAGGATCTTCTAACAGCGATGCGAGAGAGTTTGTTATATATTCCAGAACCATACCACCTCAAGATGATTTGCAATTTTTGATTAGAGAAGGAGTCATTGGATCTACAAATAAATATTACGATGTTGCCGAGGGAGACTTCGATGTTGTAGAGTTCAATGTAAACAATGATCTTATAGTAGATTTGGTAGAGATGAATAAAAGACAAAAGAGACCTACCATAGATGGTGAACTAGGATATGGAGATCAACCTATTTCTAATTACAGTTCAAAAACTAATTCACATTTGAGNAGTGCACATGCTTTTAACTTCACTAATTCATATGATGAAGCAANTGGTGTTGGTGGTAATAGAAATAAAATAAAATCATTTGCGTCTAAACATCTCTTGAATAAAAATCCGTTTACCATGGTAGTTGATGGTGTAAATTTTATTCATGGGAACCAACATTTTGGAGTTGGTAACAACATAAAAGTTCTTACAAAAGCAAAGACTGATGATCCAGAACCTAGAATAGATATAAAAAATTCTGGAGACTATTTGATAACTGCAGTAAATTACGTAATCAAAATTGATCAAGCAAATAAAATTACTGCTAACGTAGCATGTACAAAGGTTGCTAACTATACAACTGATAGATATGTCCCTGTTGGAGGTGGTAGATGATACCAACAACATATAAAGAATACTATGGTGACGAAACTCGTTGGTTTGTAGGAACTGTTGTTCAGATTCACGGAGATCCATTTCAGTTAGGCAGAGTNAAGGTTAGAATCTATGGTGTTCATCCAGATGATCCAGTGCAAGCAACTATAGACGATCTACCTTGGGCATCTGTTGTATTGCCATCAACCGAAGGTGGTAGTTCGGGTATAGGAGCAAACGTTGGACTAAAAGAAAGAGCACAAGTTTTTGGTGTATTCTTAGATGGAAAGAATTCTCAGTTACCTTTGGTTCTAGGATCTATTCCTAAAAATGAACACTTGGTCAGTAAAAGACATAGAACATCTAGAGAGAAAAACGAAAGAGCAAGAGGTAGTGCNTCTACTGATGTTTCCCTTACACCAGATCTTCCCGAAACAACACCAAACGCAGATAAGATAAATCTCAAAGGTGACTCTAATGTTGAGAAAGCATTTAACTTTTTTATATCTACGAAGGGCGGTGCGTTTACTCCAGAACAAACTTGCGGAATCCTTGGCAATCTTGCGGTAGAAAATGGTATCATGCTTAGAAGTCCCAATGATTTAGATCCTACAATAGGTGTAAAAGAAGCAGATGGTGCTCCTGCAGTTGGTCTTGCTCAATGGAATGATGCGAAACGTGCGGCAAATGTGAAGGGAGGACCTTCTAGACTCAATGAACTAAAAGCATTCTCTGCCGATCAGGGATTNGACTATAGAACAATGACAGCACAACTTCGTTTTATTCATTACGAATTATTCAGATATCCACACTTAGGTCTTGCTAAACTCAAACAAACAGATAGTATTGATGAGGCGGCAGTTGTATTTGAAAAGAAATATGAACGTCCTCAACCTGGTTCATCTGATGAAAGAATATTCTGGGGTAGAACAATTTTTGAAGAGATCGTGTCATGACCAGTTCAGTTTCAAAACAAATACTAAAAAATAAATTAAAAGAAAAATCTCAAGCAGAGAGTGAATTCTCTACAGAGACAAAAGAACTTGTACAGCAACGAGCATCCGTAGAGGGATCTACTATATCTAAGGTTGGGCAAACATCTTCAGGGTTTACTTCTATTACTGGTAGTGTTGGAAACAAACCTGTTTTTGATGGCGCAGTAGCGGCAATCATGAACGAACCTGTAGATGGACTATTGAAGGAACCTTCTGATGCCAGTAAACTATCTGCTATTACAGGAACAACTAATACTGGTGCTAATCTAACCGAAGTTGTGACTCAAGCAAATGTAAAAGGAATGGATGTTGCTCTAAGAGAAAAAGCAGGAGTGAGTAATACTGCAGTTGCCGATATAGTAACTGATGCATCACCGATAAAAGACAAAGTGAAAACTAGTGTACCTTTAGTTCAGACTGGTGGTATAGAAGAAGAAGCAGGTAAGAAAGCAGTGAACGCATCTAAAAAAATTAGTACGGAGTTGGGAAATGGTTTTGGATTTAATAACTTATTTGGAAGTATATCCTCTGGTGTTGGGAATATTTTGCCTCAACTATTGACACAAACGTTTGGTAGTGCTTCTATAAAACAAATAGAAAAAGCAACTAACTTTGTAAAAGAAGGTCTGCAGTTGGTAAATCAAAGAGGTGTTAAGGTGACACCACCACCTGTCATCAACGCAGGGGGAACTTCTAATCTTTCAGATATATTTACAAAGTCAACTCAAGGTAACCCAGATTGGAAAACTAATCTAGAATATGATGTTTATAGGGTGGGTCAAAATGATTCTAAATGGCAGGGGGCAAACACCATAGGAACTGCAATAGGTGGATCTTACGAATTCAAAACATTATCCACATACGATCACATAGAGGCAGAGTTTAGAAATGCTAACAACCTAAGAGAGATCACAAGTCTTATCATAGACTGGACTGGTTTGGAAAATGGATATGATCAATATAGCGTTGACAGAATACACCAACTAGTAATTAAAAGACACAATGAAAATTATACACCTGCTACGGTAAACGCAAGTCCTCTTAGATTTGGATTGCAAACAAACATATATCTCCACCAGAGTGGACTGGTCAAAAAGGTAGTGCCCATATCAAAAGGCACAACCGCACTAAGATTTCCAGAGAGACAAAGTATTATTGAGAAAAGTATCGTAGTAATGTTGAATTGTTCTACAGATGTTACAACCTCAACAAGGCAAAGAGAATCTCTTGATGAAATAATAAAAGCATTTATGAAAGTATTTCCTGGTGGTGAGATATTAGGTATGCGAGATTTGCCTCCAGTGGGTAAAACTCAAGCACCTGGTTTTGATGTCCGAGATTATGTTCTAAGAAAGTTTGGTAAGAACACAACTTACTCTGCAGAAACTATTGATACCATTCCAACTGGTACTGAATTGGCAGATAGAAAACCAAACAATGTTACACCTGTACAACCAGAACATAATAAAATACCAGANATAAATGATGTTGTCACNGAAGCAACTAAGACACCTGTAAACTTTGATGAAGTTGCTAAGACCTACGAAGACGACAATCAGTTTATAGTGGATCAGTTGAGACAAAAGGGACAGTTGCATCAACAAAATCTGGAAGAGACTGGTTCTGGTATATCAGGAACCTTAACTGAAAGAATAGACGCAGACTTAGAGAAACAGTTGTCCACCAACTTAAACAATAAAATAGAAGCATTGAAAGATGGGCAAGTGTATGATCCTCTATCTAATAAATTTGTAAGGCAAATATAATGGCAGACGATTTAGATCCAATAGTTGACACAAAATCAGCATCTCAAGATGATGGTTACGTTGATCCTAAAAACCAATATCCTAAGAGAGAGTATAACGATAAATCATCTGCTAATCTTGCGGCACGTGGTTTGCAGACGAATGAATTACATATTGGTGGTGGGTATGAAAACTTTTCTTTAGATCTAAAAGACAATGGTGTTTCTCAGTATCCACTAAACCAAGTAAGAGAAACGGAGTCGGGACATATTTCTGAGGTGGATGATACCCCAGAAAATGAAAGACTTCTGTGGATGCATAAAACAAAATCAGGAATAGAGATACGTCCTGATGGAACTGTCATCGTGTCATCTCGCGGTAATGCTATTCATATNACAACTGGAGATCACAAGATGCTGATCAAAGGTGAAGGGAACATAGAGTATCAGGGTAATCTAAANATGCACNTNACTGGTAACATGGATGTAGAGGTNGGTGGAGATTACAATCTGAGAGTCCATGGCGATAAGCACGAAGAGATCCGTGGTGGTTCGTCCACTACCATTGCCGAGAATAAAATGGAAACAGTCACTGGCGATGCGTCCACATTTGTTGCAGGAACAAACACTGACACATATTTGTCTGACAGAAATCTAATTGTATCAGCAACAAACACAACACGTATCGGTGGGAACCACAATCTTTTTGTTGGCGATATCTCTACAACCACAGCAAAGAACAAGATGACAATGTCATCNGAGAACATGAGTATGATTGCAACAGATCTTACGGCAGTTGGAAACACTGGTGTTCTTGGTGGTGCAAGTGTATTTCACTATGGTCATAATTACTTTGGAACATCTGGAACTTTTACTGCAGGTGTTACATCACCGACTTTCCATGGCGATCTAGATGGGACTGCTACAACTTCAACTGTTACACAATCTCAAACATATGGAGAAGCATCTACTGGATCTGCAGGTTCTATTACTAACACTGCTACCAACACTGATAAGAGAGTCAATACACCAAGTGACCTTGGAGCGAATCAGATTGAAGATCTATTGAAAAATTCAGACATGGGAGTTCGTGATGTTAGGATAGATCCTGGCGATGTGTTGTTCAACACTATCAATAAGTCGAACAATTATAATGGAGTTTCGAAAAAAGCATTGACAACTGAAATGGTTCGTAGTAAGTTGAGAGATCCAAATACATCTCGTAACCAAAAGTTCATTGGACGTTGCATCTCAGAGGGATTGATTGATGCTTCTTGTGTTCAACAGAAACCACAGAAATATGAAATAGGTAGGATACTAAACCAAACAGGAAGTAGTAAATTTCCACAAGGTAAATTGTTAGGTAACGAGGAATCGCAACCAGAAAGAATATCTGTTGAAGGGAATACTGTCACCGTTCAAACACTAATCCCTAATCAAACATATAACCCAGAACAACAATTGGTTCGCTATGGAATAATAAATGGAAAAACAAAACTGGCACAACACATTTCTCTGGCAAAGTTTTTAGGTGGATCTGGAGATCCAGTGACTCTAGAGCATATCACAGATAAAACGGAGAGACTCAAGATAGCAAGAAATCTGTATGCACAAGCAGAATTCATAAACTCTGCACAAGAATATCTTGATAAAAGAAACCGCCATTCACTTCAGGTCGTTGAAGGATTATACAAGAAAGAGGATGGCGAAACACTAGATGTCAATAGTTTAAATTTACTGGCAAGTCGCGGTCAAGTTGTGGTCTATGAAGTAAGAGATAGGAATGGTCAGATAGATTGTAATAAGACATTTGATTTGGCAATGTATTGTAAAGATTATTTAAATTATGATAAAATGATATTAGATTATGATTCATATAATCCAGACCAGTCACTCAATGCACAGATCATTATCCAAATGCCACCAGTATCTGCAAATTGGACGATGAGATATAGAAATTTAATTGAAACAAGATATAATAATTACACTCAAACTAACGGTGAACTTGTAGAAATTTTACCTCGTAGTGCAATTGATGACTTAGGATACATATAAATAGTGTAAATAATTAGAGGTTTTTATGGCACGAGCATATTCTATAGAGGACACTAATCTTAATGCGTCTTTGATATCTAGTCGAAAGATTAATTACAGAGATATCGACTTGTCATTTGCGGCAAAACCTGCAGGTGATTTATTTAAGAAAGTGGATGCCGCCTCAGTGAAACAGGCAGTCAAAAATTTACTGCTAACTAATAGGGGTGAAAAACCTTTTCAACCAGAATTTGGTTCTAACCTTAATGAAGTGCTTTTTAATCTGGATACAGAGTTTGATCCAGACTTTGTGTCAGACCTCATAGCAGAAGCAATAGAAAATTTTGAACCTCGTGCTCTTGTTTTATCCGTAAGTGTATCCACAGACGGAGATAAAAATAGACTAGACGCATCTGTAGAGTTTCAAGTAGTCAACACACAGGAAATCGTGACCACTGAAGTGTCACTAGCGAGGTTAAGATAGATGACCGAAACCGTTATACAATCATCACAGTTAGATTTTGAAAATATAAAATCATCACTGAAAACTTATTTCAAACAAAAATCAGAATTTTCTGACTATGACTTTGAAGCATCTGGTCTAAACAACTTTTTAGATGTATTGGCATACAATACACATATCAACGGTTTGACTGCCAACTTTGCGATCAACGAATCTTTTCTTAATACTGCACAGTTGAGATCTTCTATCGTATCTCATGCAGAATCATTAGGGTATGAAGTTAGATCTATGACCACATCTAAAGCAGTGGTAAACCTCAGTGTAAACTTGGCAGGTGTTGTCGATAGACCTCCTCAAATATCACTAGAAAAGGGGCACACTTTCACATCTTCTATAGATGGGGTGTCTTATACATTTAGAACCCTTGAGTCGTTTTTTGCTAGGGACGATGGAACTGGTAACTATCCATTCAAAACAAATACTGGGTCTGAGGATATTCCTATATTTGAGGGTACAGAGAAAGTAAAAACATTTTTATCTGGAGAGAATGAAGAGAGACAAATTTTCGTTATTCCAGATAGCACAATAGATACTTCTACTGCAACAGTTCAGGTGTTTGATACAGCAACATCCACTAGGTTTGTTACATATACTCCGCTAAAAGAAGCATTACGAATTACAAAAGATAGTAAAGTTTATTCTATTAGAGAAGCACCCAATGGTAACTACGAACTTAACTTTGGTGATGGCGTATCCTTTGGTAAGAAACCAGATCCTGGCAACAAGATCGTTGTAACATATCTTTCAACTAAAGGTTCAGTTGCTGATAATGGAACATCCTTTACATCCAATAGCGACATTACTGTAAAGAATGCTCAGTTTCCGATCATAACAACTGTCAAGACGGAATCTACAGGTGGGGCAAACAAACAGACAATTGAAAGCATAAGACAACTTGCTCCTATTGCATATGCATCTCAAGCAAGATTAGTCACATCTCTTGACTATAAAGGAATGGTTCTCAGTAACTTCCCAGAGGTGACAGACTGTAACGTTTGGTCAGGAGATCAAAACATTCCTCGTGACTACGGTGCCGTTTACGTTTCTCTGAACTTTGCTACTGGTACAGATGATACTGTAAAAGACAGAGTCAAGGCAGACATTATATCTAACTTTACAGATAATTTAGCGGTGGTTTCTATGGAAACAAAGTACGCAGATCCTACGGACATGTTCTTAGAACTTGTCGTTGGGTTTAACTTTGATCCTTCATTGACAGGGTTCTCACTTCCTGCTACCGAGAGTACAGTGTATAACTTTATGATAAATTACTTCAACACCAACTTGAATAAGTTTGACAAGATCTTCAGACGAAGTAATATGCTAACAGAATTAGATGCCCTTGATCCTGCTATTCTTTCTAGTAGATGTGACGTTAAAGTTCAGTTGAGAATTACTCCCACGGTTGGNACAAAACGTTTGTTTGAATTACAATTTCCGATGACNCTACAAGGTGCAGATGACATAACACACATTATATCTTCAACAATATTTGAGTTTGANGGTGTGGTTGCTCTTATAAGAAATAAATTGTCTTCTACCAGATTACAGATTCAAGACATTGATGGTAATGTTTTACTAGACAATGTTGGCGAATACAATCCAAGTAAAGGCACTGTTACAATAACAGGATTTTCACCACAAGCATTGATTGGTGGTAACGATTTTATCAAGATATCAGCAATACCACTAAATGAAAGTGTGATCAAACCATTACGTAATTATGTTATAAAATTAGATGAATCAGAGACATTTGCTACGGCGGCATTAGACAGACAAGAAACAGGACTAACGGTATCTTAATATGACCCTTCCTTTTGCACAGACTGAAAGAGATTTTGGGAGACATGATGTCAACTTAAAAACTACTATAGTTGATGAATTATTACCAGAACACTTTCGCGATGACTATCCAAGTCTTATAACTTTCCTTGATGCTTATTATGAAAACTTAGATTCGGCAGATAACTTCGGTGGAGTTATTGACGAACTTATGACTATTAGGGATATAGAAGATGCGAAACTAGAAAACTTAAATTTTCTGTTTGACGAACTTGGACTTGGAATATCCCAAGGACAGTTCACAACACCGAGAGAGGTCATAAGAAACTTCGGTAACTTTTTCAGAGTAAAAGGTTCTGAGTATTCTATTGATGGGTTCTTTCGCGCATTCTTCAATGAGACAGTAGAAATCTTTCATCCCAAGGACAGTTTGTTCTATGTGGGTAAATCTCTGGTTGGTACTGAGGAAGCAAAGAAAATACAAGACGGTAGATTATTCCAAGTATTCTCTGTATTGATCAAAGGTCCTATTCCTCTCAATATTTGGGAAGAGATGTACAGAAGGTTTGTGCACCCATCTGGGTTTTACTTGGGTGCGGCAGTTGTTTTAGAAGCAGAACCTGCAATGAATCTCAGCACACTGACTTCTATTCCAGACACAAACCCTCCAATAAATGTTACAGATGTGGCATCAATGTCATACGCGGCAGAGGGAGAAGCAGTTGGTGCACTTTCAATATCTGCCCTTGCACCTCTTGGAGATGGACTTGATTCTGATAAGGTCAATCCAGATGCGATATTGTATTCTCAGAGAGGGTACTACCCAGTTGGTTATGTATCAAACTTACAACCAAATCAGGAGGAGTTTGTGCTAAGAGATAGATATAGTTTATATCGAAGAATTAGTGATTTCAATACTATGACTATAGATAGTGCAGAGCGATACTATAGTAGCATGTATGAGTTTGCAGGATTCCACGCAGACTTCTCAGACTTTGCAGACTCAGCAACAGCATCTGCAATCAGACTATCTTCCACAAGAGATACGTTTGATATTAGAAGATATTTTAGATAGTGATGATAAAACCTTATAAATAAAGGTATTAGTTTTTAGGAAAACAAAATGGTTAGACAAATATTAGATAGAGGCACGACTGGTAACGATGGTACAGGTGATGATCTGTTTACAGGTGCAGGAAAGATAAATGATAACTTTGCAGAATTATATGATAACGTTGCACAAATACATACTATAGTCGGCACAGATTCATCTTCTATTAAACAACTGCAATTGTCAACAGGAGGCATAACCTTTGAAGGTGCAACTGCAGACTCATTTGAAACAGTATTAGGTGTTATTGATCCTACGGCAGATAATACTATCAACCTGCCAGATAGTAGCGGTACAATAGCATTGACAAAGAATATCGATAGTGCAGTCAATAATACTATAAACACCATTGATTCCGATTATGTACAAGAGAGAACGAGAGAAGCAAACATAGATTTTATTCAATTGAGAAACTATACCGTAGCAACTGCACCAGACAGTTCGGAAGTATCACACGGTACACTTATATTTGTAAAAGACGGAAATACAGGTTTGCCTTGCCTCGGAGTATTCGACAGTGACTTAGGAAATTTTCGCAGAATTGAACTAGGTTCATACATTAATACATAGGATATAGAAAATGCCAGCAACCATTACCGACACCCTAAGACAACAGATTGCGAGAGACTTCTTTGACCAGTTCGAGCAACAAACTCACAATTACTATTGTGGGATTGCTAGATCAGAACCATGGGATTCAAATGAAAATGTTCCTACGCCTCTGAACAACCCAGAAACTATATCACAGTTGAGGGATGGTCTTCAAGCAATTAAAAAAGTAAAGTCAACTTCACTAGTTGTTCCTAGAAACAATTGGTCAAATGGTACAGTCTACTCTCAGTATGATGATAGAGCACAGGGATATCCAACACAACCTTACTATGTAAAGAACGAAAATGGGCAAGTGTACGTTTGCCTAGAAGCAGGTAGAAATAGATTAGGTGTTGCACAACCCTCAGTAGTTGAACCAACAGGATCTAACAATGATTCTGTAAGATTGACAGATGGATATGTGTGGAAATTTCTATACACAATTAGTGCGGCACGTCAAGAACAATTCCAATCCTCGAACTTTATGCCTGTACAAAAACAGCATAACACTGACTCCAACTCTACTGGCATTGAGTTGAAGCAAAAAGAAGTTCAGGATGCTACGAAAAAAGGTCAAGTCCTATCAATCATAATCACTGAAGGTGGGACAGGATACACAAGTATTCCAACCGTAACAATTACAGGTAATGGTAATGGTGCTAGAGCAGTAGCAGATATTGACTCAAGNGCAGGTACATTATCAAGGGTAAGAATAGATGACAGTGGACAGTTCTTAGTTCACGGACAGGATTATACTACAGCACTTATCTCCATTGATGGTGGGGGTGGTACTGGTGCGAAAGCACGTGCAGTTCTAGCATTTAGTGATTCTGGTGTAGGTGCTGATGCGAGNGTAGATCTCAAGACAGCATCTATTATGTTCCACACAATGATAGAAGGTAATGACAGTAACTTCTTGCTAGACCAAGACTTTAGACAAGTTGCTCTTATCAAGAACCCTCTAGACTTTGCAGGTTCTAAAATCTCAGCAAACACTGCAGGGGCATTACCATTTATGAGATTGTCAAATACTGTGAATGCATTTACTGCCGATAAAATAATAGAAGGGCAGACAACACTTGCGAAAGCATTCATTGATGACATAGACTCAGACAAGATATTCTATCACCAGACAGAAGAAACAGGTTTCAAAGCATTCCAAGATGGCGAGATTATTGAAGAGACAACAGGTGCAGGGCAGGGTATTATTGACTCGGCACTAATTAATCCAACAGTTGACGCGGCATCTGGAGATATTCTCTACATTGATAACCGAGGTCCTGTACAAAGAACAGCAAACCAAGCAGAAGATATAAAAATTATTCTACAATTCTAAGGGTTGAACAATGGCAACAGTATATACAGATACTTTATTTGAAACAAAATATAAGGATGATTTCAACGATAGTGATGGTTACTATCGTATATTGTTCAATAGTGGTCGCGCATTACAAGCACGTGAACTTACTCAGATGCAAACGATCATCAACAAACAGGTTGAAAGATTTGGTAATAACATCTTCAAAGAAGGTTCTGCAGTAAAACCTGGTGGTCTAGAGATAGACACTACTTATGAATTTGTTAAGTTTGATGGAAGTTCAACATCAACAACAGTTGCCGTTGGCGATATTCTTACAGGTGCAACCTCTGGTATCAAAGCAGAAGTTCTACAAATAGTTGCGGCAGTGAATAGTGATCCTGTTACCATTTATGTTAGATANGTAGATACAACTTCTGTTGCAGGTGCTACAACCACACCTCGATTTACACCAGGCGAAAGTTTAGGATCTGGTCGAGTTGTACAAATCGCAAACACGGATGTGAACCCTGCAGTCGGTAGAGGTACTCGTGCTCTTATAGGAGATAGTATTTACTTTACTCAAGGGTTCTTTGTATATACAGAAGCACAAGCGGCAATCATTAGTAAATACTCAGATGCNCCTAATGTNGANGTGGGTTTCAAAATAACNCAAGAAGTAAAAGGTGTTGATGATAATATTCAGTTGTATGATAACCAAGGTGCTACAATCAATACTACAGCACCAGGTGCTGATAGATATTGCATAAAATTAATACTTACAGCAAAGAGTGATTTACTATCAGACGACAACTTTATTCATGTCAATACTGTAAAGAATGGTGCTATCTTTAGTGCTGTGAAATCACAGCAAGATGATATGTTCAACATACCAAGAGATATGATTGCTACACGTATTCATGAAAACTCTGGTGACTATATTGTAAAACCATACAGAATTACTTTTGAGGAAGACTCNTCTGCCAACCACCTACTGCTTAAAGTAAGTGATGGTATTGTGGTTGTTGATGGGTATCGTGCGGCAAGATTTCTTCCNACTGATATACAAGTAGAACGTGCACAAAACGATCATAAGATTGACGGTGAATTTATGCCAGTTGACTATGGTAACTTTGTAGATGTTCTTGGCGACTCTGCAGTAGGGGGTCCTGATATCACAACATTTGCACAACAGACTCTAAAAGATGCTCGTAACTTTGGCGGTTCTTCAATCGGTACTGCACGTGTTCGTGCGGTGCATGAGAATGGTGCTGATCTAAGATATCACTTATTCGATATCAAGATGAATGCAGGTAAATCTTTTAGGGATGCTAGATCCATTGGTACATCTGGTACAAGTTACTTCAACCCTAATCCTATCACCAACAACATTGTCTTAGAAGATCCTCTCAACAATACATTGGTATACGATACCCTAAAAGACAGACCTAAGATAATAGATCCGCAACAGATAGAAGTTCAGATCCTTAGATCAGGAACGTCTGATGGTGCAGGTAACTTCACAGTAAGTATTCCATCTGCATATACATTGACCAATACTAGTGACTGGTTAGTCTTTAGTCCTACTGGCAAGATTGCTACTAGTGGTCTTGGTGGTATTACTGGTGGATCTAACACAACAACCATTACAGGTTTACCAAATAATACTGCAGTAAGTGTTTATGTCTATGGCGTATCATCCACACCAGTTGTTCGTGCTAAAACACTTACCTCAAATGCTACAGTCACAACCACCATTGCAACAGATCCAATAACTGGTGAAAAGTTTCTTAACTTAGGTCAACCAGACATCTTTGAAGTCAAGAGAGTTTCGGTAGGAGACTCTGATGGTGCTGAATTAGATTATAAGTTTGATCTTGACGATGGTCAAAGAGATAACTTCTATGGACTTGGAAGAATGGTTCTAAAGGATGGAGAGACCGCACCTGTCGGAAACGTTTACGTTAAGTTTGATCACTTCAGTCATGGTGCAGGTAACTTCTTTGCAGTAAACTCATATACTGGTGTTGTAGATTATAATAAAATACCAAGTTTTACTAGATCAAATGGAGATATTATAAATCTAAGAGACGCATATGATTTTCGTCCTGTTGTAAATTCGTCAGGAAACTTTGTGGAAGCAAACATATCGTATCTTCCTACACCCACAGATTTTGTAACATCTGACAATACTTATTATCTGGCACGTGCACACAAATTAATAATAGACACAGAAGGTGAACTGGACATCATTCAAAATGTTGATGCATTCGATCCGACTGCACCTGATGCTCCTGCAGGAACTTTACCTCTTTATAACTTTGCATTCTTTCCAAACACATTGGATGAACACGATGTTACAGTTGAAAAGATTGATCACCGTAGATATACTATGGATGATATCAATAAACTCGAAGCAAGGATTGCAAACCTAGAAGAGGTTACATCACTCAATATGCTAGAACTAGCAACTAGCAATTTTGAAGTGCTAGACTCGTCAGGATTAAACAGAACAAAGTCTGGTTTCTTTGTAGATAACTTTACAACGCACATGTTCTCAGATGCTGAAAATGATGCTTACATGGCATCAATAGATCCATCTGAAGGTATCATGCGTCCTATGTTTACAGAGAACAATTTAAGAATGTTGTTNGACTCAGCAACCTCTACTGGTGTTGTACGTAAAGGTGATAACATATATCTAGAACANACTGAAGAAACATTTATGACTCAACCTTTTGCAACACAAGCAACTAAGATCAACCCATATACAAGTTCTAACTTTACTGGTAACTTACAACTGTCTCCTGCTTCTGATGAGTGGAAAGACACTAACGTTACAAGTAGATCTGTTATTGATGGTGGTTCTCAGTTAAGTCTCAACCAAGCAACCAACTGGAATAACTGGGAATGGAACTGGGGTGGTAAAGAACTTGAAGAATTGCGAGTAGGCGATCAGACGAATACAATAAGTAAAATTTCTGGAAGAACAACTACTAAGACAGTGAACAAAGTTGTATCAGAGAGTACACTAGAAGAAATAATTGGAACACGAGTACTTCAGGTTTCATTGTTACCGTTCATAAGATCTCGTATTATTAGTATCCGAGCACAAGGTCTAAGACCAAACACAAACGTGTTCTTGTTTATGGATGGTAAGAACATGGCATCTTTTGTTCGTGAAGCACCTTTTGCTAGATACTCTTCGAGTACAAAAGATCATGGTAATAACTTGAGAGGTAAGACTGCACANATAGATGGTGCAGGATTATTGACCACAGATATTACNGGTAAAGTTGATATCTCCTTCATGATACCAAATAATAATAGTNTTAGATTTAGATCTGGTACTCACGAAATCAAAGTGATGGATGTTGAGACTAACAAAGAGACAAACGCAGGTTCTGTTGCTCGTGCTTCTTACACTGCACAAGGTGTACTAAATAATGTTCATCAAGATGTGAGATCTACACGTATGCTAGAGATTGAGGGATCTAAATCCTCTGTTACTGCACCTGCACCTGCAAAAAGCAGAAGTAATGATGATGGTAAGGGAGCAATGTGGAATCACTGGCAAGCAGTTAAAAACTTACCAGGTGTTCAACAAAAATCACAATGGAATAGCACTTTAGGTATGATTACTGCTAGACCACAAAGAGGAAACCAAGCAAGGTTCACTAAGGGTGCGTACACCTACAATAATAAAACCAAAAAGTTAGAAAGAAAACCAACTTGTTTTGCACATGATACACTCTTTAGAATGGTAGATGGATCTACAAAGAAAATCTCTGATATAGAAATTGGGGATATAATGTTTGAAGGTGGACATGTATATGCGGTGATACAGGGTGATGGTACTCTTAACGATTGGTATAATTATAATGGAATACACGTTACTGGAGATCACCCAGTCTTTGATGAAGGAACTTGGAAAAGAGTTAAAGATGTGCGTAATAAAAAGTTAAAAAGAATCCAAGGATACGATAAAACATATACCTTATTGAATACAAATCATCTAATGATCTCGCACAATAATACTTGGTTCACCGACTATGATGAAATAGAATGGTGTAATAATCCTGAGAACGAACAATATGTACTAGATAAGTTAAATAACCAATCTAGAGATGTTAAAAAAACTGGATAGGAAAATAATATGTCGCTAAATTCGCAAGGTTATGAATATGGAAAAAACCCGATTGCTCAGTCATTCTTTATTGACGAACCAAGTGGGATATTCTTAACCAAGATAAAATTATATTTCAAAGAAACTTTTCCTGCCACTGCAAACTTACAGTTGCCAGTATCTGTTCACATAAGACCAATGAGAAATGGTATGCCCTCTGATGTAGAGATCTTGCCAGGTTCTGTTGCTTATGTTGCACACAATGCAGTATCGACATCAACTGATGCGACTGCCGCAACTGACTTTGTTTTTGAAGAACCAGTTTATCTAATGGGTTTGACAGATTATGCTATGGTTGTTTATGCAGAGACACCAGAATATGAAATATGGATCTCTGAAATAGATGCAACTGTTGTTGGATCTGCTTCAGCACGTGTAAACAAAAATCCAAATCTAGGAAGTCTGTTCTACTCTCAGAATGGTAAAACATTCTCAGCAAACCAAAAACAAGACTTGAAGTTTGATTTGGTAAGAGCAAACTTCACAACATCAAGTAGTACTTTAGGTAAAGTCGTTCTCAATAACGCAAGTGTTCCTCGTGAATTACTAGATGAGAATGCCATACAAACTTTTTCAGGTGATAGTGATGTTAGAGTTACTTTAACAAATCATGGTTTACAAGTCGGAGATACAATTGCAATTGAAGGTGCGACTGCTTTTAGTGGTTATAGTGCAGATTCCATAAACGGAAATCATATTGTGACTAAAGTAGATATGGAAGGTTATGAATTCAAGATGCAAAGTCTTGCAGACTCTGATGTAGTCGGTGGTGGAGAGAATATACTTTCAACAAAGAATATGCCTTATTCACTATTATGGCCAAACATAACAAATATAAAACCATATGGAACGGAGATAACTGGAGCATTCAAAGGAACTGCAGGTAAATCACTCGCAGGTACAGAAACTCCTTATCAATTAGATGCCGCTTTTACAGGTGTTGATCTAAACAAAAACAACATATCATTAGAAAAATGTTATGTCGTAGCGGCAGATTCTATAGCAGACGTAGAAATATCCATAGGAGCAAAGACTGCCCAGATGGAACTTAATATGTCAACAACAAACAATTTTGTATCGCCAGTTATCGATCTTCAAAGAACTTCTTTGACATTAATTGATAACATCATTGATAATCAGGACTCTGCCGCTACAAGCGGATTCAATGTCCCACTATCATTTGTTAGCGAATTGAATGCACAGAACGGTTCCACACCTGCTAGACATATAACATCAATCGTAAAACTAGCACAGAGTGCTGTTGGTCTGAAGGTTATCTTATCTGCTAACAGACCTAAACCTGCAAGTTTCGATGTATACTTTAGAGTTGGAAACGAAGGTGATAACTTAGAAGAGATTGATTTTACAGAGATTG
>JGI24820J26691_1000028_pt1 | contig 30339 bp, 31 predicted proteins | sample METZYME_5_50m_FD_26691 | JGI IMG/M metagenome (IMG submission 26691) | reverse complement strand
TAGATGCTAAGGCGTATGAGTTTTGTGAAGTATTTTCAGAGACCTCAGAGGACATCGCAGATGCAGCGGATTTTTTTCTACAGACTCTAAGTAGAATCCAAGAAGAATGAACGCGGAGTGAATTCAGAGTGTCCGCAGGGTATCCGCAGGTGTTTTTGGTATCATTTTATACCAAATACCCACAGATTTCCTATGTTTCCGTAACGTGACAGGAAGTTTGACTCAGATGACTATGAAAATCACTATAATTTCAAAATATATTAAAAAATGTATTTGAGTGATCAATCTAGTTGGAGTGTGCGGAGATCTTGTGGTCTTAGCGAACGGTCTACGAGATGTCAAGGAGACTTGTGACAGTAATAATATTGGCACAGAGAACTTGCCAAAACTGTCCAGATCCCTTATAATTAAGTGTAAGGAAACAAAAATCCATGGCAACTAAAAAACATACATTCGACATAGGAACTCTGAGTTCTGCCATCGACAAAATAACCATGCAGGGATCCAAGGTTTTCATAAATTTCTCAGGAAATGAGAAAACCTATGAGTTTAAGTGGAAACCTGCAAACGCGACACTTTTATCCAAACTGGAAGGTTTCGTCAAAAACCCTGAGTCTCTCTCACTTGGGAGATTTTATAATGATTCTCTCAAAAATGGTGATTTGATCCAAGTTACAATATAATCACACAGTTGTATCAAAAGGCACAAAAATGTCAAAAACTTACGGTTCTGGTAAAAAGTCAAGTTTCTCACAAAAAAAGAGAAACCTGACAGAAATGGAAGAATTGGAAGAAAATGGTGTATTAGATCTATTATCTAATAGACAGAGATTATATGCGAAAGGATATGATCACAGCGAGGATATGTACAATGAATGAGTATGTGGAACGTTACATTGTATCATATAATACACCATGGGAGACTGGACATCTGCAGATGAGGGCAGCAGCGGATCTCGCACAATGCATCCTCGATCTAGATCTCCAGGAAAAGTATCCACAATATAAGACCCTCTGCGACTACATGTTGCGAGAGGGTCTCTGTTACGATATAGGGTATAATTATTTACGTGAATTCAGCTGACCCATTTAAGTTTCTTTTCTTTGTTCGCAATGTCGAAACAGATCTCGCACATGCAGTCTACGTCTGGAAATGCGTCTCGCCAGTCGTAATTCTCTAGGGCAAATTCTCCGTCCCAATAGTAATAGAGGGACGGTTGATAATCTGGACCTACCTGTAGTTCGGGCATTCCGTCGGTTGCTTCATCGTCGAAGTTCCCGCATACGTCGCAATAACTCATGATTTTACATTAGCAAAGAATTTATTAGAAAGGGACTCGAACGCCTTAGCGTCGATTTGATCTGGTAACCCGACATCATCGAAAAATTGTATCATGTCAAGTAAGCAACAATCCTCGTCAGAGGTTAGGTTGTAGGTGTAAATGTCTTTCATTTTAGTTGAATTTCGTAATCAATGGATTTAATGCACCAACCTGATGCGGTAGTAATTTCTTCTATGAGATCATCTTCATCTGATGCTTCCCATACACCCACTACATCATAGTTGATACATGCTTTTTGTTCGGGTGTGATTTCACCTTGAGAATCGGTGAAATCAAATTCAACATCTATTACGTTGTATTTCATTATTCCCCGTAAAAGTTGTTCATAAGGTCACGGACTCTTTCTCTGTCGAGTGAGTCCCCATTGCCCCACACCATCACTTTAAAATCAGATCCGTATTTTTTCTCTTGCTGTTCATAGTATGAGCAAGCATCTAGGTAAACTGTTGTAGCATATGCTACCTGTTCGCGGGTGCGGTTTTGTGGGTAGATTCCGTCCTTTCCGTAGAATGAAAGGACGTATTCTATAAATTCAGCAAAGTTTGTCATAATTATTTTACGTCGAAGTTTACAAGGTCTACAATATACTGATCAGGGACAATCGAAATGTCATCTGATGGCACATGCTTGAAATATGCGTTGATGTGTCTTGATGTAGTCTTACTGTAATAAGTTTCAGTTTTAAAGAAACCGTCCTCTCTGTCGAACCCTGCAACAGGTGTTTCGTAGGAAAATAGAATTGAATTACCGTTACTGAGAGATAATTCTGTTTGGTTTGAACCGAGTTGTCTTAAGATCATTTTAGTCTTATTTGTTTGGTATAGTAATATTATAAAGGGTAATGGTACAAAATGCGATGTACATTTTATACCATGTATAAATTGTTACGCGGCAATATCTGCGGGGTAATCGTCTGGAATTTGTAGGTTTTGGATCGTAGTATTAACAATGTTGTAATCATCGTCATAATGCTGATCTATTGAGTAACATTCCCACCTACCCTTAAGAAATAAGTATAGGTACTCGGAACCATCATTAACCCGTGATAGTTCGGTTAAGTTTGGAAAGAGTTTTGGTGCCTCGCTGTCACCGCCATAGTAAGAGGGTGCGGGATCCCTTTTCACATATTCTTGTTTGTCGAAGTCAAACTCATTATCAGAGTAGCAGCAAGACATATTGCCACCGTCGATGAGTTCCCTGACTTTCTCATCTGTATTATATTGTTGCTTGAGGGTTACGCCCAACCACTCTGGGTAACCGTCCCAATGATGATAAACAGAAACAATGGAATCGTCGGAAAGTACATAACCTATTCTAGCGTTAGTTGACATAAAGTTTACACCTATGTTTGATTTACTCTTATATCATAAACCATCACCACCAGAAACGCTATGTACATATTATACATGGTATCAAATGATACATGAGGTCAGCTGACTATAAAAAACGGCTGCTTGAGTGACGAAGATTTAAAGAGCGACCCAACTCTGTATATTACTAGTATACAGCAGATCAAGCTGACCTGCTGTATCATTCTATACAACTATGGGTGACGAACTGTATTTCCTGGTTCTCGTTTGAAGTCGCACTTCATATAGTCTTTAACCTCTTCTACTACTTCGTCGAATGAGTCGTCCCAGTAGTTATGACATTCCTCTAAGAACTCATGCTCGCCTAGTTTGTCAAAATAGTTGAATAGGTCATTAGAGACGTATTCAACGAGGTCTTTGGTGGACATATTATCCACCATTCTCTCTGTTAAGAACTCTTTGAGTTCGGTTAGCAATTCTCTATCCATTTATAGATACCCTGCTACTTCACAACCTGGTTCATCATAGAACCATGAGACGGAAAGGTTGTCGAATTTCTCTTTTAGAGCATAGCATATCTCTTCGGGAGGTGACCAAGCAGTATTGAAGTTTAACTCGAATCCGTTTGGCATGTCGCAGTCGTCAATGCTGAGGTCATAGCAATCCCACTTAGTGCCCCAGTTTTGGACTCGCCAGTTATACCATCTATCATCTTGTCTATCAGTAGATTTGAAACGCAATCCGTTAAGGAAAGGTTTATCTTCATTAATAACCATTACAGGTTTTTCACCTACCTCGCCTTTGGGTTTATCCCATGAGTAGTCTTGNATAGTCTCTGCAGTTAGAGGTATTTCTTCCCAGTTTGGTTCGGGGATAATCTGACCAAAGACAGTTCTTTCGTCATTTGGATCAAGTGCAGTTTTGAATATCTCATGTAATCTTAGAATTACTGTTGTATCGTCACTGTAGAATGTGACTCGGTTGTAGCAGTGATTTGGCATAAATGCTGTATTGAATTAATTATATTGTAGCGAATAATCGCTGAAATTGGTAGTACAAATGATACTTAGAGGTATTGCGTACGATACGAACCTACTACCTCGTCAACCATTTTGTCGAACTCGTCTCTGTCGTAGTCGTTACGCTCGTCAATGTCCATTTCATAGGCAAGCATTACNGATTCTACAAGCATGTCAAGTTGGTCATCAGTGAGTTTGAATACTCTTAATTTTTTAGTGTCAAGGGTCATTGGATCATGCCCTCGAACTTTTGTCTAGCAAGTTTGTCTAATGCTATTTGTACACCTAAGTGGTTCTCTATAGTAGCGAACATTTGAGGTGTGAGTTTGTTAGAGGTACAGAAGTCCTCGACTGCTTCCTCGAAGCATTGTTCTAATAAGATTTCGTTTTGTAGGCAACTCATGTTTGGTTTTCCTTTATGTGTATAGTAATATTATAAAGGCAATCCCAGAAAAACGCTATGTACATATTATACATTGTATAGAATGATACATGGTATAAAATGTACATCGTCACCCGTCCCCTAATCGTATAGAATGGATCTAGATCACTAGAGAACACATTATGATGCAATCTCATTCTATCACCCTTGGCATGAACATTCCCAACGCGGGACAAGTCACTAACCAAATGTGGATGACATTCTTAAACGACCAGGTCCTACCGCTGCTGCAGTTCGCAACTATTACAGACAGCATGGGCATATACAAAGGCACCCTAGAACGTTCTAAGACTATATGCGTCACCACGGATGACCCCGCAATTGTAGATGCATTGCTGCAGGTCGGCAATCTCTACAAGAAAGCATTTAATCAAGATGCTATAATGTACAATGCTACACCAGTCCCCTTACTCACATTCAGATGACAGAAACTATCAACATCCGTGAGGCGATTCGCTTAATCGCCTATTTCCTCACCTCATTCCTAGATATCAGACTGGCAGCACGTATACTATCATGAAAGAACTAATTGCAGAGTATGCATATGATCACTATCAGCACTTCGGATTCTATCCCGCTGACGTAGAAATCAACGGTATACTATTGACATACGCAGAGTATCAAAAGATACTGACAGAATCTGACTAATCCTTTATAATAGAGGTATGAAACAAACCACTATGAGTTCTATGTTCAACAAAGATTTAACACCAATGTTCGACGGACGTGTTCTAATGAACAAGTCAGCAATGCAAGATCCCGTGCTTATGGCAGTATTGCACGATATGGCAAAGCGTGACTTTGAACCACTAGAACAACCGACTGGAGGCACTCTCTGGATTAGCGATAGGCACTAATCCGAGGCAGCTGACCTATGTTACAATTTATTAACATGCACACTTCCAACCTCATAAACGCATTAGATGAGGTTATAATAAGTATATACAAACAATTCACACCACAGAGCAACATGACTACTTGGGCAATCCAACCTTCACACTACGGAAACGAAGTCAAGATATGGGCAGACGTATTCCACAATGACCACTTCGCAGATGCAAAGCGTCACGCAGAGAGACAGGCAGAATTGCTAGGCGAACCAGTTACAATCTGGAAAGTCGGTTCTATCTCCGAGTTCAAGTGGATGGAGGTTAAGTAATGAAAAATATACTAATCATAGTAGGAGCATCTCTCCTACTATCAAACACATTTCAATTAAGGACAAATGCTCGCATTATGACCTCTAACGTGCTAGACTTTACTAGTAATATCATTCACCCTTATAGGAGTTATTAATGGACAGATACTGGAACATTTGCTCATTCTTAAATGACAATGAAGTCCATAAGGTATGGAACATAATAGACGAAGCATTAGACCGCAAGGGATGGGTAGGCACTGCAGACGATGCCGAACTATCCATAAGACTTTATGATCCAAACCTCAAACAGAATATAGACGCCTCGACAGTCTATGAAGCGTCCCCATTCGGAGGTGAGGACGACTATTTCTATGAACCCTAAGTTGTATCATTTGTGCCTCGACATACGGGGCATATTTGCTATACTGGTAATAACAAAACAATTAAAGCAAACATGACTTTAACTCTTCAACAAGAACTAAACACCAACAGACCAACAGGCGAATACAATGGTTGGTCAAACTGGACTACTTGGAACTGTGCATTATGGATTAATAACGATGAGGGACTATACCGCATCGCGACTAGATGCAATGACTTGTTCGACTTCATCATCGAAATGCAAGAATTCAACATGCTACAAACACCAGATGGTGCAGCGTGGACAATGGCAGATTATGACGAGTTAACCGAGTTAATCCAAGACATCAAAAACGATTATTAACGATTGTTACAGTATGGGGGGTTTATCCACCCCCTGCCCATATAGGGGTTATAATAAGGATATACAAAGCAATTACATCACATTTTAGATTATGCAAATTCAAAGATTTATCGAAGTCCCAAATACAAACATTCAAGAACCAGTGCTTAGTCACCAGTTCGCTGACGAGTTATGCCTTAGCATTTCAGAGGACTATGGTTATGCCGAGGTNGTCTGGTATGCCCTAAATGGCAAGCGTGTAGTCGAGGGTTGCTATGGTGACCTCGGTGCAGTAGGCATCATATAGGGGGGGGGTTATATATGGATACTCTCAGCACGGGGTTATATCGTGACATAGTATATACAGAGTATATGCTAGAGCATGATTTAACATATGAGCAGATGATGCAAAAGACTCACGTTGATGAGATGCTCAAGCGTGTAGCACACATGGAGTGGCAGGACGAGCAGCGAGCAGTGTGGTTGTCAGGTGAGAAACCAGAGTTTGTCGTCCCTGACGATTGCCCATTCTAGGCAGCGTGGCATTAGATAGGCACGGGTGAGCAACGCATTTGTAGAAGCATTACTACAGTTTAAATGGTCTTAGTCTCTTTAAGTCGAACCTCTATCTATGTAAGTCCACGACCTCACCCAGTCCCCTAACCCAGTTCGCGGGCGGGGGGGCGTTTTAAAGGAGTCCCAGAGAGCTAATCTATAAAGTCTTGCATCCGCGAGCGTGATATAAAATAAAAAATTTTTCCAAAATATGCCCCCTAGAATTTTTTGCACAGAGGACACACACGTATACCTCTTCAGTAACATCAATGAACCTAATCATCCCTCTGGCGGTCTGATAAGATTTGCCATGAGGGAATTTCTGTCTAGCAGAGAGTTAGACTGTAGAGAACCTATAACGATGCATTGGAATAAATCGGACAGTCATATCTTTAGCGTCGTTGCTGTATCTACAAAACAGATTGGTATTGACATTGAGTATATGAAAGATCGCCCCTTTGGAAAGATATCTCAGAGGTACTTCCATAAGTTTGAACACACTGATGACAAGGAGATATTCTACGATCTCTGGACGATGAAAGAAGCATACACTAAACACAAGAAAGGCAAGATCGCTGAGAACATGAGAGAGTTTATGTACACTCCTACAAAGGGTAGACGTATAGAGAAACACCAAGACAGACTCACACCGTTAACTGATTTACCTCCCAATACTGTGGGATACATTTATCAATAACTGTGAAGTGTTGACATATGTGTGGATATCGTGATACAATAAATATCACAAGTTGACCTTTTCCACACCGACCTATGATCCGTCTCGACGAACGGTTTTCCACGTACCTTAATGGAACTAAGACATTTCTTATAGATGATGTAAGACAAAAAGTTCGAGGATACGGTTATAGGTGTGATGGTTCTAGTATTATTGGTTACTATGTCATCACGGATGATTGGAGATTAAACTATGATAATAATGAACAACTAGTATTCAAGGAGGAAATTTGATGTCAGGTGATTACTTCTCACATGTCGATAGGAAATATGAAGAACTAATTATGAGACAGTCTGCAGCGTGGAAAGCAATAGACATGCTCACAGATAAGGTAGGAGAGTTAGAGGAGAAACTATCTAACTACAACCTTTACATGAAGAGACAACCAGAAAGTAAATATGAGAAACTTGTTGATGTTGTATGTGACCACGATAAATGCATTACACAACTTATAGAGATGAGCGATGGTGATGTCAATTGGTAGATACTGAAACATTACTACGGATATACTTACAGGTGACTAAGAGACCGATTCCAGTTCGTTTAAAGTTTAAGTATCCACCGATGCGTAAAGCACATAATGTAGGGACTTTTGGGTAAAACCCCAAAACCGCGTTCTGACCGCGTAGGTCTCTAAATACCTAAAAAGTATTATGTTAGAAAATCTGGAAGGAAAGTTCGTAATAAAGGACGAGGGTAAGATCCTCGAATACGATAGATGTGGTGACCTTCCCGACGAGTTTGATCACTTGATTGAGTTTGCTCCAGTGTCACCCGAACCTCCTCATACAGAGGAGCAGCATCATGAAATGAGCAAGTATACTCAATACTTACAAGAACTAGTATCAAGGGAGAGAAAGTAATGCCCGCTGTAACAAGAATAGGAGACGCAGATGTAACCCATTGTTCTGGTATGACTAGAGCAGGAGGTTCTTCTAACGTCTTTTGTAATGGTATAGGTATCTCTCGTCAGGGCGATAATAATACAGGACATTTATTACCAGGTTCCCCTTGTCCTGGTCACTCTGCACCAATTGCAACAGGGAGTACAACCGTATTTGTAAATGGCAAAGGATGTGGTAGAGTAGGGGATGGAATATCAGGTTGCACATCAGTTGCAGCAGGATCATCAAACGTTTTTGCAGGAGGTTAATTATGGCAACACAATACAGCATGGGTAAAGTAGGGGTAGAAACAAAACCCAAAAAGACATCACAAGGTAGAGGTAAGCATACAAGGTATGGTGCAACCTCTAGAAACAGAGCAAAGAAGAGGTATCGTGGGCAAGGCAAATAGAATTATAGATGGTAAGAGAAATGCTAACATTCCCGTAGACATGTCTGACGATTTCTACGATAATGGGAATGAATATTGTCGATATCTTATTACTGATCCGCGTTCTGACAAATATTTGGAAAAACGAGTATAAATACATTGATGAAGGTATAGTACGTTCGCAATGTCCTTGATATCAAAATCTTTTAGAGATTTTTCACTAACATTCGAGAAGAATGCAGTGACTAATGATATCTTGTCTCTAAAAAACGAAGCTGCTATCAAAGAATCAGTAAAAAATATAGTTTTATATAATTTTTACGAAAAACCTTTTGATCCGTTCTTCGGTGGCAATATCATTGGTCTATTATTTGAGAATTCTACTTCTGGATTAGAATTAGAGGTCAAAAATAGGATTGAAGAGGCAATAGAGATACATGAACCAAGAGTAACAGGTGTTACTGTCTCTGTAGACTTTGAAGAAGATCGAAATGCATTAAATTGTTCTATTAATTATCTGATAATTGGTCTAAAACCGAAATTTGATGATGTTAGTGTAGTATTTAAACCATAATGGCATTTAATCAAGTCAATGCCCTTGAGTTCAACCAGATCAAGGCACAAATAAAAGAATATTTGAAGGCACAGTCGCAATTTAGTGATTATGACTTCGAGGGATCGTCTCTTACTGTATTAATTGATACATTAGCATACAACACATATTACACCAGTGTAAATGCTAACCTTGCAGTCAATGAGGGGTTCCTAGAAACAGCAGTTTTACGAGAAAACGTTGTAAAACTTGCAAGAATGATTGGTTACACACCTAGTTCTGCAAAATCAGCACGTACCATAGTTGACATTGCTGTACAGACAGCATTCCCTTACCCTAAATCAGTCACAATCGCTGCAGGACTGGTTCTAAACTTTACAGGATTAGATAATAACAACTTTGTATTCTCAGTTCCGACTGATATTTCGCAATCTGTAGATAGTTTGACAGGTATTGCGTCATTTAACAATACAGTTTTGTTTGAGGGATTGTTCTTAACCGATACTTTTGTAAAAGATACTACACAAAGACAGAGATTTATACTTACTAACGAGAGAGTTGACACTACAAGCATGATTGTAGAGGTAACTTCTGGTACAATTACAGAAAAATATTTACAAGCAACCGATATTACTAAGATAGATTCTACATCTAAGGTATTTTTCTTAGAAGAGAGTGAGTATCAGATACCAGAAATCCTATTTGGAGACGGTGTGATAGGTAAATCTCTAGAAAATGGAGATGTTGTAACTGTAAAATATACAACTTCTGCAGGAAGAGGAGCAAATGGTCTAAAAGTTTTTGAAAATATCGGAACTTATCGTGATAATTTGAACAATGCGATAACTTCTGGCATTTCTATCTCTGCAGTTCAGTTCCCAGACGGAGGTGCAGAACCAGAATCTACGGAATCTATCAAATTTAGTGCACCAAAATTCTATTCTGCGTTTGGTAGAGCAGTTTCTACGCGGGATTACGAGGCAATCATACCACAAATCTATCCAAACGTCGCATCTATTGCATGTTATGGTGGAGAAGAAGCGGAACCTCCCGAATTTGGTAAGGTATTTTTAGCAATCAAACCTAAAAATGCAGATAAATTATCACTTTCTGAGAAAAATTCTGTTCTAAAGAAACTCAGAGAGTTTTCTGTTGCTGCAATTCAACCAACAATCATTGATCCGTCCATTCTTTTCATAGATTTAGTGAGTTTTGTGTACTATAACCCCAATAATACACGTAGAGAACCCGCTGAAATTAAGAATTTAGTGATTACTACCCTAACTGCACTTAATGCAAGTGGTGAATTTAACAAGTTTGGTGGTAAATTCAAATATTCTAAGGTTCAAAACATCATTGACGCTGCAGAAAGATCAATTACGTCTAATATTACTCGTGTAACAATGAGAAAGAACGTTACAGTTGATCTAAACACTCGTGTTAACTACAAAATTTGCTATGGTAACAGAATTAACAAGCAAACATCTACAGATCCCGCTGTATTATCAAGCGGATTTAAGATTGTAGGTGATGATGTTAATACTTACTTCTTAAATGACGATGGTACAGGCACATTAAGACTATACTACGTCAAAGGAACTGGTGAGTTTGAGTATATTGATGGATTATGGGGATCTGTGGATTATGATATGGGAGAGATTGTAATTAATGACTTGATAATACAATCTACTAGTGTAGCAAATGATACATTGCAGATAAAAGCTACACCTAAGTCAAATGACTTGGTTTCTCTGCGAGAAACTTATATTACTATGGGTATAGATAACTCAGTAATTACTGTAATAGAAGATACTATCAGTAGTGGTTCAAATCTTTCTGGAACAGGAGTAATTCCAGAATCTAGCTATTAATCCAATATGACAAATAGTTCATGGAGAGTTGGATCGTGGACAACACCCACAACAACGGTCACACAACCACCTGTACCGTCTGAGGTCAGTCCAGAATCCAGATCAAAAATATCGACAAGCATATCAGGGCAATTTCCGCAGTTTATACGGGAAGAGTTTCCTACGTTTATAGATTTTGTCAAAGAATATTATAAATCACAAGAATTAAAGGGATATTGCTTCGATATAATACAGAACTGGTCGGATTATTACAATATTGACAATTATGGCGAATTAGTTACCACTACAACTCTAATTTCTACACTTACAACGTCTTCTACATCGGTTGACGTTGAATCTACTCGTGATTTTCCTGCAGAAGGACTATTATTAATAGATGATGAGATAATTTACTACCAGAGCAAAGGATCTACACTGTTTCAAGACTGTGCACGTGGATTTAACGCTGTAAAAGCAGTTGGATTACGAGAAGACTACAAATTTGAGTCTACAGTCGCTGCAAGTCACGCTCTAGGTGCTGAAGTTGTTAACTTGAACAATATTTTCCCACTTTACATGCTTGGGAAGTTCAAAGAACAGTTCCTAAACACATTTCCGAAGAATTTTGCAGATGGTGTTACAGAAAGCACCGTAATTAAACGTATTAAGGACTTCTACTCGTCAAAAGGCACAAGTAGGTCATTCCAGTTTGTGTTAAGGTCACTTTTTGGCGTAGAGTCGGAAGTATCGTATCCTAGAGAGCGAATATTTAAACCTAGTGATGCATTTTACACTTCTAGAGAAATTATCCGTGCAGTTCCTGTAAAAGGCAACCCAATAGAACTTGTAGGCGAAGTATTGTACCAAGATGCGGATCCAAACGACTCAAATATCGGATTTGCGAGAATTTACGTCAAAGGAGTCGTAGAAGTCTTTACAGAGAACGGAACAATCTACGAAATTGACGTAGACACCAATAATTCACTCGGAACCTTTGCAACTCCGTATAAAACAACTCTAGCACAAGATTTAGGTGCTAATTTGACCGATACTGTTGTTACAGTTGACTCTACACTAGGATGGCCTGAAACAAACGGTAAATTTAGGATAGAAGACGAAATAATCAGTTATACCGATAAAACAGTTACACAATTCCTTGGTTGCAACCGTGCAAGAGAGAATTCAAGCAATGTAGCACATGATGCGGGTCAAGACGTCATTGCTGCGTTTAGAATCTACGGTAATTCCAATGTAGACGGTTCTGAGATACAATTAAAGATATTTGGTGGCACTAGAGGTGTAATACTCAATAATGGTGGAAGATACTACTTACCAGACTCAAAAGTCACTACTCCTGCTGCACCAGGTTTTGATAGCATAGATCCTATATGGGATAGTTTTATATACAACGTACGACGTGCTCTCAGAGGCGTCTCAGCGACGCTAGAAGCACCCGCAAGCGATGGATCAGTTAGATGTACCGTAATCACTAAAGAGAAGCATAGATTGGTCAGAAATGACACTGTTAGAATATTAAATGCTCCAGAAGACATTTACAACAATAATCACACTGTTGTAGGTATTGTTGATGAGTTTACGTTTGAGTTTGTATTCTCATCATCTCCTGCACAAGGTATTAGTGGATTTGAGTTCTTTATTGCCAGAGAATTTGCATTTGGTACTAGTGACGACAATTCTATCAATATTGCTATAAAAGACACTACTGGTGATGTACAGAACACATATCAGTCTGATACTCATGCAATAGTCGCTAGTACAGGTGTACCAACACATAAAGTAGGACCTTTTGCTCCTACAGACCTAGATCCTGGCAATCAGAGGTATTTAAAACGTATTCCTCTAAAACCAAGTATTAAATCATCAAAAACACCAACTCCTGTTGGTCAAGTTGGTATTGGTACTAATGGTGTCCCATTATTCTCATTTAAGTCTGAAACTAAGAAAAAGTATGGTGGATTGAAGAATATTGAAAGAATTGACGGTGGAAGCGGATATGATATTACAAACCCTCCTACTGTAGAGTTTGAGGCAGAATATAAACTTAGCACAACATATGCGTCTGGAACTAGAGTAACATATCAGGGAAGAAGGTATAAGGCACTTAATCCTGCTAAATCTTCCGCAACACTGTATCCATTACACACTGCAGGAATACAAACTGTAGGATTGATTGATTGGGAGTATGAAGGACAGAGTGCAGAAGCTGCGGTTGTCATTACAGGTTCCGTAACTGCAATCAACGTTACGAGTGGAGGTGCGGGATATAAGACGCAACCAATCGTTTCTATTGTAGGTGGAGGAGCGATAAGCGGAAATCAGGCGTATGCTACCGCACAAATTACGGATGGTACCGTAACAGGTATTACTATTGTAAACGGTGGTGCGGGATATACAAGTATTCCTACCATAACAATATCAGGAGGAGGCGGAGTTGGTGCTACTGCAGTAGCAGTTTGTCGAGGTCCTGTAGAAACTATTAACATAACAAACGCAGGATCGCAGTATACATACGAACCAACCATCAATCTAATAAGTGGAAGCGGAGCTGTTGCGTATCCATCAATACTGAATGGAAAGATAGAGAGTATAATCGTAACATTCGGTGGTAGTGCATACTTCGGTCCTCCAGACGTTATCATTACTGGTGACGGTGTAGGTGCAACTGCGTTTGCTACTGTTGACCTAACCACAAACATCGTTACAGGTATTACTGTATCAAGTAAAGGTATTGGGTATACTGCGGGTGCTACAAGAGTTGACATCGTATATCCTGGCTCAGGTGCACGATTCCAAACTAGATTGACGGAACTATCCGTAAACGAAGCAGCAACAGGATTAGAACTAGGTAGTAGTACATTTGTATCACCTAAGACTACGGACGTTTTTGGTGGTGCGTGTTTCCAAGGAGAGAACTTCTTGATCTACGGAGGAGAGTATGGATACTTATATAATCCTAAGCAACTAAGATTCTTACTTAAAGATAGTATTGGTTTAGATAATAACGGAACTTTACAGGAATTACCTCCTACAGTGCACTCACCTATTATTGGTTGGGCGTATGACGGACATCCGATATACGGACCTTACGGATTTGTAGATCCTGAGAATAGTGCACCATTTAATGAGTACAAACGTATTAGAAGTAGTTACAGAGTAAAGACTACCAGAGATGCCCTTCTAAGCGGTCTCAGTGACCCTCTAGGCACTTATCTTGAGGATTATGAATATGTGGAAGGTCTAGGCGACTTAGACCGTTATAATGGTAGATTCTGCGTTACTCCAGAATATCCAAATGGAGTCTATGCGTATTTTACAACTATTACAGGTACAACTGGTAATCCCGCATTCCCATACTTTATTGGATCAGAGTTTTATGGTGAAGCGGATCAAGTGAACTGGGATGGTAATGGATTGCAGAAAAACTTTACAGAAGATGCAATACGTTACAGAGCACCATTTATCGGTGTAGACAATATTGTTGCAAGAAGAAAAGTATTAGACAACAAGATTGACTTCTTCCTTGCACTAGAAGATAGTACAACTCTTATTGTCATGGAGACTGGTGAGACGTTGACATATATTGAGGATGGTATTGGATACTTCAGTTACTATCCGTTTATTAGAGGTGGTTCTGCGGACTCTCTAGTTGTTTCATCTACAAACAAGTTTTCATCCGCAAATATTGATCAATACCTTGTAGAGGGTGGCGGTAAAGGATATAAGGTAAATGACCGATTGCAGTTTGACAATACAGGAACTGGCGGAGAAGGTGTTAGTGCTGTCGTAGCACAAGTAGAAGGAACAACTGTAAGTAGTCTTGCTAGTGTGTACGCTTCAGTATCTGTAGAAGGTTTAGACTTATACTACGGAGTTGTCACTACTGCTGAGGCACATTTACTACAAGCGGGAGATATTATTAATATATCCACAACTGATAATTCCAATACTAGATCTTTAACAAGTAAAGTTATCAATGGTAACTATCACTTCAAATACTTTAATCTAGTAAGTATGAAGTTGTTAGACCCATACGCAACCACTTCTTCATATACTACTGGAGATCTAGTACATGTTGCAAATAGAGTGTATAGAGCAGTGCATCCTGCAGGAACATCTGGAACGAATGCACCTACACATACATCAGGAGTAGCATCTGACGGAGCAATGCAATGGGAGTTTATAAGAATACGTACAGATGGTAACTTATATCAAAATGGGTGGACTACAAACTCAGGAGGATCTAATTACCTAGACGGAACTTACTCAAACGTTCCATTAGTATCATCAACAGGAGATGGTAAGGATGCTAAAGCAACTATAGTTATTGGTAGTGGTGCTGTTCAAGCAATTACAATTACAGACTTTGGATTTGGGTATGATGTTGGAGATCAGATTAGTGTTGACAATCTTAACGTAGGAAACAACCCAAGTGGTGCAGGATTCCTCATCACATTGACACAAGTTGTAAGAGAGGTAGAGTGTAAGACAAATAATGCTCATCAACTAGGTGTAGGATCTCTAGTCAATATCTCAGGTGTCTCACCTGTGTCTTATAATAAGGCAAATTACATCGTAGATAGGATAGACTCACTCAATAGGTTTATTGTCAAGAGAAACTTTGCTTCTACCACTTCAGCAAATGTTACAACAGGTAATGGTGGCAATCCTGCAGACGTTTACGTCAAAGAACCAAATCTATCAGTAATAGATGGTCACTCATATGTGTTTGACACATCTGATGCAAGTAATACTGGTAAAGTATTGTCATTTACACTTGATCCTGCAAATACAGACATCTTTACTTACAAAAACATTATTGAAGAGTCTAGAGACCCTATAACTAACGAACAAAATTCAATTACAACAAAAATAACAGAATTACCTGGCATTTTCTACTATCACGATGTAAAACATCAAATTACTGCACCAAACGCATTTACAGTTTCAGTTCAACCTAAAACAACAGATCATCCTCTATTCGGTCAAGGATCTGGTAACGGATATTGGATGACAGGCGATAAGTATGGTTCTCTTGAGCAATCTCCATCAATCACAATGTCTCGTGGATTGACTTATACATTTGATCAAAGTAATGTATCAAATGCTACACATGCTATCTACTTCTCTGAGAGTGAGGACGCATATGGTGGTGTTCTTAGGTATGAGGTAGGAGTTGTTTACAGAATTAACGGAGATGTGGTTTCTTGGGATGATTATAATTCTAATTTTGCAAGTGCGACTACTAGAAGCGTTTCTATTACACCTTCAGTCACTTCTCCTGACACATTACACTATGTTTGTCAAAACCACGCTTATATGGGTAACGCAATCACAATTAAGAGTGATGTAACCAATAGTAGGTATTTTACAATCATCAATGACCCAATATTAGGGACACATACAGTTATATCGAAAACTGACACTTCATTTACCTATAAACTTGCTGCAGCACCCGAAACTGGTTATAGTGTCGGATTAACTTACTCTACAAACTCAGTATACCCAACTGGAGGTATTGCAACCATAACAATTGGTGATAGTGGAAGAAACTACCAATCATTACCTAAATTAAGCGGTTCTACTAGATCTGGATCAGGTGCTACTGCCATAGCGACTATTTCTGGTGGATTATCTAATGTATCAATAACAAACAATGGATCTGGATATAATCCTGCAGCATTGCCCACTTGTGTTGTTACAATGCCTGATTTTGTAGATGTGACTCTAGAAAACGTATTAGGTAACTTCTTACCAGACGAAATCATCATTGGTAAGGCAATCCAAGATAATAACACTGCTAGAGGTAAAGTTATTAACTGGAACCCAATTACATCAGTATTAAGACTACAACCATTACAGAACACTAGAACAGGTGCGGGTCAGAAAGGATATATCATGTTTAATGCGGGTAAGACATACAATATAAACCCATCACAAATTGACGCAGTAGGATACGATGATCAGTTTGAGTTTCCAGTCCATGATGCAAAAACAGGAGATCCAGTCAAATATGTCTCAGCTGAGACTAACCCAATCAGTAATATGGTTGTTGGAGAAACTTACTATGTAATCAACATAGGTGATGCAGGACGTGTGAAGTTAGCACTTACACCACAGTTAGCAGAGGTGGGTACGGCAATCACCATAACCAATTCTGGAACTGGCACACAGTCATTTAATATTCGTTCTTTAGTTTACACAGGTGGAAACTCTGTAGCAACTATCGAGAGTATAAGTGGATCACAGGCAACAGTCGCTGCAGCAGTATCTGGTGCGGGTAAAGTATCAGAGGTTAATGTTACAGGTGCAGGAACAAACTATAGAGCTGCTCCTCAGATATTGTTTGATGACCCATACTACGGTATAATCTCAACTGTCTCAGTTAAGACTCAATCTTCAACAAACTACGGATCATCTCAAACATATACAGGTGTTCAACAAAAATCAATAGCAGGAACTAGTGCTAGTGGTGCAGTATTCACTGTGGTAACTGATGGTAACGGAACTATTGAGTCTGTAACAGTAACAGATGGTGGCACATCATATAATATTGCTGACGAAATTACAATCTCTGGTGCTGACCTAGGTGGATCCGATGGAGCAGACGACGCAGTTCTAAAACCTGCAACAATGACATTTACAGATGTAGCAACAACAGAAACATTGTTAGATGCATCAATAGACTCTGTTACTGTTACTAACCAAGGATCTGGTTATCTCTCTGCACCTAATATTACAGCACAAGGTGGTAATGGTATCAATGCATCATTGAATGCACTAATATTGAATGAAGGTGTAGTATCAATCAACATATTGGCAGCAGGACAACAATATCAAAGTCCTCCAATTATTAATATTGAACAAAGACTTGGAACTGGTGCATCTATACTTCTCAAATCATCAAATATGGGAGAGATACTTAAGATTGGTGGTGAAAACATTACATTTAACTATAGTCACGATAGAACACTTAAACCTAAGTTAAACACAACTTATAATTTACAATTAATCAGAACTCAGATCATTGATTACCTTGATGTGGTAAATGGTGGTGCAAACTTTGTATCTACACCTGAGATTATACTAGAGGGTGGTCAAGGTTCATTATTTGACTTAAAACCAATAGTCCAAAACGAAATTATACAGGCAGTTAATGTAGAAAATGCGGGTAGAGGATTTACGTCATCACCAACGGTAAGAGCAAAGGTTAGTCACACATTTGTAGCATTACAGTCAAACAGTACAATAAACTTCCCATATAATGCAAAAATACCAACAGGAACAAAAGTAACACTTGTAGAGACATCAGGATTACTTCCTTCACCATTACAGACAGAAACAACTTACTTTGCTGTTGCAGCAACAACTGCTAATGGTTTAGCAGATAGTCAGATAAAACTAGCAACTAGTCTTGCCAATGCTAACACTGAGACTACAATAACATTTACAAGTGCTCCTATAGGTGATCCTGTAACTGGTCAAACATACTTTACAGTTGAGACAACAGACTTAGGTGACAATATTATTGCATATACCAAACCCGCTACTTTTGCTATCGGAGAAAGGATATATCAAGGTGCATCTACTACATCCTTTACTGCATTTGGATTTATCAAGGATTGGGACGCATCTGGTCGTGTTGTTAGTGTAGAACTTGTAGAAGGTGACTTTGTAGTAGGTCAACCTGTATTTGGTGAAGAATCAGCAGCGTTTGGTCAAATACATGCGTTTGATAGAGCAGATGCAGAATTTGTCGTTTCACCTATTAGTACATCTGCAGCAAACTGGGAGAAGACCACTGGATTCCTAGATCTTAACGAACAACGTGTATATGACAGTAATAGGTTCCAAGAATTCTCTTATGATATATCATCACCTATAAACATCACAGATTGGAAGAATCCACTCAAGTTTGCAGCACACCCTGCAGGATTTAAAGTTGTTGGTACACAAGTATTGACACAATCAGTCAAGAAAGACTTTAGACCTAGATCTACACTTAACTTAAACCCAAGTAACACATTTGACTGGTGGGTGCCAAATACAAACAGTATTGGAACTACTTTCAATGGCACGACATTTATAACACCAAAACCATCTGCTAAAGCAACTGGTAAGTTATCACAGATTAATAACTTTGCTTTATCAAAACCAGATTATAGTGCATTGGTTCCTACAGAGGTTTCTATCTACGGAAAACAGTTATTAGACGTTCAGAAGATCTTATCTTGTATCTCATATAAGATTGATGATATTAGTGATAGAACTTTAACATTTGATGGATCTAGCACTGCTGTTGTAGATGGTGTAGATGACAAAATCACAATCACTAATCATGGACTTGTAGAAGGACAACAGGTAACTTATTTCTCTGGTGGAGATAGATTCTTAGATGCTAGAGATNTAATTGTAAACAATATTGATTATATTGTAGAAGANACTATTGGATTCCTAAATGCACAATATCCAACATTACAGTATGGTCAGGCAAAATGTGCTAGAGATACTAGACTTGTAGTTGCTGCATGGACTAATGATCTTAAGTATGGTGGTAATTACTTTAGTATAGATGCTGCACAGTCATACACAGATGGAACTGGTGTACAACACGTAGCTGGTGAAGAAACAGAGACAATATATGCATTTAACAAGGCAAGAGATTTATGTCTACTAGCAGTTACAAATGATCTTCCAGTAGGCACATATACAAACATAGTGCCACAGACAGACTTAAGTATTACAAACGATTCTGGCGGTTGTGCAGATGTCAAGAGTGCAATTACTGTATTTGCAGGAATAGTTACAGGTGCTATATCAAATCCAACTGCTGCGTTACCATCATTAGATATTGGTAACTATCCTAACAATAGATCTGGAACTCCTATTGGTGGACTTACAAACGCTGCAAAATATTACGTTAAGATTGTAGATGCTAATACAATAAGACTATCATTGACAGAGGGTGGTGCTGACATCAACCTTACATCTCAAGGATCAGGTGTAGGACACTCATTGAGATGTTTTATAGATGGTATCAATGACTCATTTAAGTTAAGAGTCAATGGTGTTGATCTTAATACTCAAATTGGTAAAACTGCATCTAACACACAACTATTATTATCTGTAAATGGATTGATTGCAAACCCTGCAACATATACACTGTCAAATAACATTGTAACATTTATCACACCTCCATTAGCAGAGACTAGAGTTATTGCAATGTATTTTGATCGTGCAGATTATACTACTTCGTTTGTACTAGATCAGATTGGTGATGAGATAAAATCCTTTGATGTTGCAAATGGTCTTACACCTGGCTCAGGTTATAGTGATGGTACATACACTGCAGTACCACTTAAGAATAGATTAGGTTCTGGTATCGGTGCAACTGCTGACATCACAGTTACAAATGGTGCAGTATCAAATGTTACATTAGTCTCTGCGGGTAATGGATACACTGATACAGATGTACTAGGTATATCTGATCCTCGTGTTGGAGAGCAACTAGTCAAGCATTTCCTTCCTACAAATGGAACATATGCTCCTACATCTGGTGAGATGGTATTGACCATAGGATCTGGTCATGGTTTATCTGCACCTACAACACATACACCTTCAGATGCAACATACGATCCTAATACTGGTTTGATGGTGGTAACTATTAACAACCACGGACGTGTCAATGGTGATTTTGTTAAGTTTGCAGATGGTTCATTGACATTTAGTTGTAATTACGGTGGTGGAGGTAATGAATCATATCCTCGTTCTACAGACTATGCATCAGATAGATGGTTAGAAGCATTTGATTGCACTACTAATACATTTACAGTACAAGTTCTTGATAGTATTCCTTCTACTGATCTAAGTCCACATGTATTCATATCGGCAGCATCAAATGGCGTTAAGTTTGCAATATCTACAGTAAGGATTGCTAATGAGTCATTGAGATTTAGTTGCAACTATGGTAGTGGTGGTACAGCAGCATATCCACGTGCTACTGACCCAATCGGTACACAAGGTAAGATGAAAGATGTACCAGTTGAGGCGGTAACAAGCACTACGATTACAGTCAATGCATTAAACGGAACATCACCTACAAACACTGACACACACGCATGGCAAGGATTGTCAACATACCAATTCCAACCATCAGATATTACTTACACACCTAGCACAGGTGAAATGGTCTTGACAGTAACTGGTCATCCATTAATCAAAGGTGACAGAATATTCTTTGCTAATAACTCATTAACATTTACATGTGGTCTAGACAACAATGCTACACAGCACACATATCCTAGAGTTGGAGATCCATCAGAAGGTGCATGGCATACTATTGACGCTGTAACTGCAGATACATTTACAGTCAACGTAGGTGTATCATCTGATACATCAACACATACATTTGTGAGTGCCACTTCTACAGCTGTCACACGAGCAGTTGTCAGTTATGGTGTATATAAGTATAGCAAAGTTGCAGATGCAGGAAATCTACTTAGACTCAATCAAGAATTTATTGCTACAACTGCATATGGTAGAATGCAAGCAGACAACCCATCATTCTCTGGCATCTACAAGACCAAATGTATTCGTGATACAAAATTACTAATAGATGCAGTTGCAGATAACGTAGAATTTGGTGGAAACGATGCAACATATGATGCTGCTAATTTCTATGTTGGAACTGTTCATCTAGATGGTGAAGAAGGTGAGTCTGTACAGGTATTCAATCATGCTAGAGATATTTGTCGTCAGGTTATGCGTAACCTTACAGTTACTACAAATGGTGACACTGTTGGTACACAAATCAAAGACAATACAATTAGTAATGACTCTGGTAGCACAACATACTCTGAGGCATGCTGTGTCGATACTGCATCAACAATATCTACATTATGGGCGATTGTAACTCAGGCAGTAGGAACTGGTGCTCACACATTCGTAAGTTCCACATCTAATAACATCACAGTTACTGGTGGTGGTAGCGGACCTTTCACTGCTGTTGCTCCAACAACATACGACAATACTACAGGTCTCATGGAGATGACGATTGGATCTCACTCACTTACAACAAGTGATACAGTGACAATCTCTGCCAACTCAATGACATTCACATGTGCCAATGATAACAATGCAACGAACCATACTTACCCACGAACAAGCGATCCTGCATATAATACAGCAGTTGCTATTACTGCGGTTACAGCGACAACAATCACAGTAAATGTTGGAACTAATAGTGGTAACTTAAATGGTATTACCAGAACAGCGTCAGTACAACCATTCTTCCAGATAAACGTTGGTGATGTAACATTTGATGGTAGTGATACTACATTTACCACACTGTCTGGTGGATCAACACAAGTATTGCCCGCAAATGATAACTTCTTAATTTTCTTGAACAGCACCTTACAGATTAAGGGTAGTTCTAAGGCATACAATTACACAGGTAGTACAATTACATTTACTGAGGCACCTCTAGCGGGTATGGACTTCTATGGATTCTACTTTGGTAAATTAACACAGTTAGATGCTATTGAACCATTCTTTGATAATAAGAAAAAGACATTTACCATGAAAGAGAATACTGAACCATTCTCATTAGAAAGTGATAACGCTGCTGTACAAGCACAAAACAACTTACTCATATTCTTAAATGGTGTATATCAAGAACCTGGCGTTGCATATACATTGACAGGATCTATCATTGAGTTTAGCGAAGCACCTAGAGCAGGATCTGATTGTATTCTATTCATCTACACAGGTAGTCCAAACGATATATTGATAAGCAATACATTCAACTCTATAGATCCTGGCGACAGAGTTAAGATCTCTAGTGAGGGTTCAGATCGTTTAGTTGCTACTGTATCAAGTTCTACTACTATTGACAGTTACGAGTATACAGGTCTAAAACCAAGCACTGCAGAATTTACAGCAGTCGTTACTGGCGGACAAGTAACACAGGTCAATATAACAAATGTAGGATCTAACTATGAGGTTCCACCTATCCTATTATTCCAAGGTGGAGGTGGAGATGGTGCGTCTGCTGAGACTACTATTGAGACTGGAAGTGGTAAGGTTTTATCAGTTATAAATCTAAAGGGTGGAGCTGGATATACCAGTGCACCGACTGTTATTGCTGTGCATCCTCTAGCACTAGAAAGAAGACAAAGAGATAGAATTTTATCCAACTCACTGTCACTTGGTATAACATATTTGACATCCACATTATCATCTAGTGGAACTACATTAAATCTAAAAAATGTATACTTTAATTCTACACAGAAAAATGGATTCCCTGACGAAGGTGAGGTATTAGTTCCATTCTACAATACTGTTGAACAAGTTTGGTCATGTGAAAGAATATTGTATGCATCTAAAAACACTTCATCAAATACATTAACAGTCGCTACAAATGGTAGAGGACATGAAGGAACTACAGCATCAGTTCATACAGTATTGACTGGTACATATAATTCGTCAGGAACCACATGTACAGTTTCTACATCATCTAACCACAATTTCACTACAGGTCAGAGAGTAGTCTTAGACTTTGATATTGGATCTGGTAGTGGTGATGGAATCAACGGAACTTACACAGTTACCGTTACTGGAAGCAATACATTTACTGTAGAGTTTCCATTCTCGCGGACAACAAGCGGAAACACCAGTGTTTGCCCAGAAGTTCGTCTGAGATCATTATAAATAACCAATAAAGCTTATATTGCGATGGCATTAGTTACAGACAATTTTAGAATATACGCTGCTGAAAGCTTTAGAGATACCTTGCAGACCACCAATAAGGTGTATATGTTTGTCGGTAGAGCAAAGACTTGGGGTAGTACAGATGTACCACCTACAGGAGAACCTCTTGATAGTTTCGAGTATGCGAGAACTTCTTATGGTGACTCCGTTGCATTTAAGCGTGTTGACATATCCGATACTGCTCTGGTAATACCAAGAGTTGACTGGATAGATCCTGCAAAAACAACTGGTGGAGTAGGACGTACATACTCAATGTATAAACCTGATTATGCACCAACAAAGACTACTGCAAACGGTTCTTCTAGACTGTATGACAGTAACTTCTATGTTATGAACTCAGACTTTAATGTCTACAAGTGTCTATACAATGGTCAAAACCCTGACTTCCCAAGAGGACGCCCCTCATTGGTAGAACCTACAGGAACATCGACAACTATTATTGAGACATCAGATTCACCTGGCGTATATTCCTATCGTTGGAAATATCTTTATACTATTGATGCTGATAATATTCTAAAGTTTGTTACTACAGAATTTATTCCTGTATTGTCAAACTCACTTGTAAAATCTGCAGCAAACTCAGGATCTGTTGATACTGTTGTTATTGAGAATGCAGGATCTGGTTATAACAATGGAACATTCACTAACGTTCCTATTCGTGGTGATTATAATATTAACGGTGGAACTCAAGCACTATGTACAGTGATTGTAGTATCTGGTTCTGTATCATCCGTCACAATAACTCAAGCGGGTTCTGGATATAGTTTTGCATCTATTGATGTAAGTCTTATTCCTAACATTGGTAATGGAACTAACGCTAATCTTGACGTTGTTCTTCCCCCTAACGGTGGACATGGTTTTGATTCTGTAAGAGAATTAGGTGCATATCGTCTTATGTTTGCTAGTAAGTTAGAAACTACTAGTGCATTTGTTGACTTCCCTAATGACTTGACTTACAGGAGAGTTGGTCTTGTATTAAATCCTACTGATTATAACACAACAACTGTTTGTAGTCAGAATACTAGATCTGCGGTGAAGGCATTGATATTCCCACAATCAGGTGCAGGAACACCTAGTGGAACATTTGTAGCTGGTGAGACTATCACTCAAGCAACAACTAATGCAAAAGGATTAGTTGTATCATATGATACAATAACTAAAGTCTTAAAATACTATCAGGATGAGACTGATGGTACTGTCAATGGTGACGTAATTCCGTTCTCTGGTTCTAATCAGATTACTGGATCTACAAACTCTTATACTGCAACTCCAGACAGTACATTTGGAACTTCATCAGTTCCGTTGACACAGATAACTATTGGTGTATCTGTTTACGAGTTAGGTTTATCATTTGTTCAAGGTTATGCCAACGAAGAAATTGAACTAAACTCAGGTGAAATATTATACCTAGATAATAGGATCCCGATCACTCGTTCGGCAGACCAAAACGAAGAGCTAAAAGTAGTAATTGAATTCTAAATGGCACAGAATACAAACCTCAACATAGCTCCTTACTTCGATGATTTCGACAAAAGCAAGGGGTTCTTAAAGGTTCTTTTTAAGCCTGGTTTCCCAGTCCAAGCAAGAGAACTTACAACACTGCAAACTTTATTGCAAGATCAGATAGACACGTTCGGTCAAGGTGTCTATAAAGAAGGTTCTATGGTGGTGCCTGGCGGTATTACTCTGAACAAGGATGTGCCATGTATCTTGATTCAGAACAATTACCTCAACCTAGACGTAGAGAATTATAGAACTGCATTAGATGGACAGATTATTAAAGGATCTACCTCTGGTGTTCGTGCCCGTATTCTATTTTCTATTAGTTCTAATACATCATCTAAAAGTCAGATAACATTTTATCTTAACTACTTACAAAAAGCGGAAGATAACATTACTAGCACATTTACAGATGGAGAAACATTTGTTTGTGAGACTGATATAACATACGCATCGACAACTATCGCTTCTGGTACACCTTTAGCACAGTTGCTTAACTCATCCTCTACATCAAGAGGATCTACTGCTAGTGTAGGTGCAGGAGTATTCTTCACAAGAGGATATTTTGTTAATGTTGCAGCACAGACAGTTATACTAGATCAGTATGGCACAGAACCATCATATAAAGTAGGATTAAAAGTAGAAGAGAGAATCATAACTGCTGATGAAGACGCAAGTTTATATGATAATGCTATTGGTAGCACAAACTTCTCAGCACCTGGTGCAGATAGATTTAAAATTACTCTTACCTTAGTTAAGAAATTAACAACAGCACCTAACTCTGCTGACTTTATAGAATTACTAAGGACTGACACTGGTAAGATTGAGAAGAAAGTAGAACGTAGTGATCTAGGTTTTATCAATGACATTCTTGCTACTAGAACAAAAGAGGAATCTGGTAATTACTATGTTAAGAAATTTAAGATAGATGCTAGAGAAAATCTAAATGATGGATTTAATAATGGTATATACGAAGCAACAGATCTAACATCTAGTGATGCAACTCCTTCTGAGGACAAGATATCATTACAATTATCCTCTGGTTGTGCATATGTACAAGGTTATAGAACAGAGAGATTATCTACAACGTATAAAGATGTAGATAAACCAAGAAGTTTTACTACTGAAGCAAACAAAACACTGACATCAGACTTTGGTAACTTTGTCTTTATGACAAATTTACATGAAGCACCTAGATTATATGAGACAATAAATTTACAAAATCTAGAGACATCAACACCTGGCACAGCAGCAGGGCAAACAATTGGTAGGTCAAGAGTTGTTAACTTTGCATTTGAGTCTGGTAACATTGCAGGAGATTCTTCTACAGTATATCGTGCAAACTTTATTGATACACAGTTTTATACAGAAATAACCACTGGATCTACTAGTGGTAGTCAAGGAGACCTAGTTGTAGGTGCTACTAGTGGTGCTACAGGATTCCTTGCTGCAGCAGTATCATCAAGCACTACAACATTTTTATATGGTGTTACTGGTACATTTGTATCAGGAGAAGTTCTTAAGAAAAACAATGCGTCAGGTGCAACTTATGGAACTATTAGTGCGATAAGAACATTTGGATTTGGTGATGTAAAACAATATCATTTTGCAACTGGTGGTGGAACTGCTGATGCAGTATTAGATGTTAAGGTAGCATTGCCTGGCTCAGGTCCTATTCTTAGTTCTGTATCAGGAACTGGTACAAGTGCTACAGGAACAATCTCATCTACACTGTCTAACTTTAGGTCTCAATTGAGAATAGGAGACGTTGTAGAGTTCTCAAACAATAACTTAGCACATAGAGCAAAGGTTGTAACTGTAGATGATAACTTTACATTTACTATTCAATCGTTAACATCAAATAACATTGCTAATGGTGCACTTACAAGTCCTGTTGTTAGAACAAGACCAGAATTAAAAGAAGCAAATAAGAAACAACTATTGACTCCTTTAGGATATTCTGCTGTTAAAAATACTAATAATAACAATACAATCAATCCATCAGGACGTTTTAGAGTAAGTGTTACTGGTATCAGTGTTAGTGGTGGTAATGCTACTGCTACTGCAGGATCTGGTTTAAAATGGATCAATGGAGCAAATAACGATGACTTCTTAGTTATTGTTACTGCAGGATCAGGTGCGGGCGATATCATGTCTGCTAACAATGGATTTACAATTAATGGTGATACAACAAATACAGAAGACTTAGCACTACAAGGTCTAAGTGGTGTAACTTCTATTGATGTTATTGGAACTGTATCAAGTGCAGATAGATCTGGTAAGGCAAAAACTACACAAAGAATGAAAGTTCTAGAGATAAATGATTCTCTAGGATCAGCAAATGGTTTAAACCAAGTAACTGGTGGATTTGGAACTAGGGTTGAAGATAGTTCTATATCTCTAGGTTGTGCTGATGTAATTAAAATTAAGGCAATATATGAGTCTACAGATTCTAACTCTGCTGTCATACCTAACTTACAATACACAAACTTACTAGGAAGTCTTGCAATAGACGATGTGATTCAAGGTGATTCATCTGGATCTAGAGCGAGAATAGTATCTACAACTGGTAATGTGATTTACTTCATTCCTGTAGAGGACGATAAGTTTACAGATGGTGAGACAATCACTGCACCTAATGCAACATTGAAAATTGTAACTGGTGGACTACAACCAGGTTCTACTGATATCACAGATACATTTGATCTTGATAATGGTCAGAGAGATCAGTTCTATGATTATTCTAGACTTGTTAGAAAAGCAGGATTTGCAGAACCAACTCATAAAATCCTTGTTATCTTTGATAGATTCTTTACATCAAACGGATCTAACCCATATACAGTTGATTCTTACTCTGAGGCAGACTACAAAATTATTCCACAATACGAGGGAACTCAACTTAGAGATGTAATTGATTTCCGTCCTATTGTACCAGAACAGTTTGGAGGAAGTGGATCACAAGCATCTCCATACACACTAACTGCTACAAAATATTTTGACTTTAATAATAGAGCATTTACAAATAATGAGGTAGGATTACCTGGCATTAGTGATACAACAACACTAAGCATACAATATTATCTACCACGTGTTGATAAATTATTCCTCAGTAGAGACAGTGTATTCTCTATAGTAAAAGGTGCACCTAATACTAGACCACAACCACCAGAGGACATAGAAGATGCAATGCTTCTTGCAACAGTATCTTATGCTCCATATGTGTTTAATGTTGAGGAAGATGTCACTATTGTAGAGACAAACTTTAAGAGATATACCTTTAGAGATATACAGGTATTAGAAGATAGAATTAAAACACTTGAATTCTATACACAGTTGTCACTATTAGAAAGTGAGACTGCAAATATGGAGATTAGAGACTCTAGTGGTCTTAGTAGATTTAAGAATGGTTTTATTGTAGATAACTTTGCATCTCTTTCTACTGCAGATACATTACATCCTGATTATAGAGTATCAACTGACTTTGAAAGAGGACAAATGCGTCCTGCACACTATACAACTCAGGTTCCTCTACAATACAGCACATCGTCACAAAACGTGCAACAAACTGATGATATTATTACATTACCTTATACATCATCTGTTCTGATTGACCAACCATATGCATCTGCTGTTGAGAATGTAAACCCATTTAACGTATTCACATATACTGGTGATCTAGAGTTATATCCAGAGTCTGACAACTGGGTAGATACAAAATCTCTTAATCCTATCCAAGGTCCTGTCGTAGAAGGTAACTTCTTAACTACAGTTAGAGAATACAATGCAGACCAGAATGGATTCTCTCCTATACACTGGAACTCATGGAAAACAACATGGACAGGAACTGATGTAAACAGACAAGTTGGTTCATGGCGTGGTGGAGGAAAAGGTAGAGTAAGACGTCGTAGAACTATTACAACTACAACTACAACAACTACAAAACAAGCAAGAACTGGTGTAAGATACAGAGTCACTCCTGTTATCGAACAACAATCACTTGGTAGTAAAGTTGTATCAGTAGAGCATATCCAGTTTATGCGTTCTAGAAACATAGAGTTTGTATGTCAGAAACTTAAACCAAGAACAAAATTCTTTGCATTCTTTGATGGTATTGCAATACCTAAGAAACTTATTACACCAAAAATTATTGGTCTAGTAAAAGATCCAAGCACAGATGCACAAACAAATAACATTCCGTTCCAAATAGGTGAGACAGTTTATGTTAAAAAAGGTAATGGTAAATTCAGATTTAAGGCAAGAGTATCAGCTCCTAACGAGAATATTGCAATCAATCCTCTTGATGGGACTGATATCAGCACAACAACCGACTACACCTCAAACCTAACATTTATTAATATTGATACCAAGTCACTTGCAGATCAAGTTAAAGGTAGTTACTATGGTTCTCCTAAGTTAAATGATTACTTAGTTGGAGAGACTAGTGGTGCAGTTGCAAAAGTTTCTAGCAAAGATCTAGTTACAGATAAGAAAGGTAATCTTCGTGGTTCATTCTTCATTGATGCACCTAACGTAGCTGGTAACCTTAAGTTCAAGACTGGTACAAAACTGTTTAGACTTAGTGACACATCAAATGACAGTAGAGTTGTTGGTGTATCAGATTCTAGTGGTGAAGCAGAATTTAGTTCATCAGGTATTTTACAGACTACACAAGAGACTATTATATCTGTAAGAAATGCAAGAGTTACATCTGAGGATCAGTTTGATTCTAGAACATTGGTTAGTGTCACAGAAACATCTAGAGATGAGACTAGATGGTGTGACCCACTAGCACAGACATTCTTAATTGAGGATTCTACCCTAGAAGGTGGTGTATTCTTAACTAAGATTGACTTATTCTTCTTTACTAAGGATGAAGAGATTCCTGTTGCAGTAGATATTAGAACTGTAGAAAACGGTAATCCAACACAAACCATATTACCATTCTCTAAGGTTGTAAAACAGGCAGAAGATGTATTTACATCTACAGATGCTTCTAAACCAACTACGTTTACATTCAAAGCACCTGTATTCATACCATACAGAACAGAACATGCNATGGTGGTAACTTCTGACTCAAACCAGTATAAGGTATTCATCTCATTACTAGGTAATGATGCTATTGATGC
>JGI24820J26691_1000026_pt1 | contig 30817 bp, 33 predicted proteins | sample METZYME_5_50m_FD_26691 | JGI IMG/M metagenome (IMG submission 26691) | reverse complement strand
ATTCTTCGACTCCTTCTTGTATTGACTCTTCAACATAATTATCTTCGTGTTTTGATTCTTCGACTCCATCATTTGATGATGTTGGCAACGAATCATCTATTCTGGACTTAATTTGTGTTAATAAGCTTGCAGGTATCATACCGCCTTTAGATTTTTTTACACTTCTCTTTTTAAGTCTAAAAGTTTTCTTCATTATTAATGAATAAAGACATATTAATTTATTTTGAATTTGTCAATTTAACCATAACTTCTCTATTTTTGTTTATTGGTAAATAACCTTCAATTGTTTTATGTATTTCTGGAAATGGTATGTTAATTTTGATATCTTTATCATTTTTAACATAATCTTTCAAAATATTGAATAATTGTTTTATTGGATCGTAAATGATAGTTAATTTTAATTCTGTTAGTTTTGTTATAATTTTCTTTACTTCTTCTTGTTTCTCAATTTTATTTCTTTTCATAATATTTTGTTAAAATATTTTTAAAAGTTATATATTACTTCACATAAGATATTTAGAATACATAAGATTGTAATAATCAATACACTTCTCGTTGTTGTGTAAAGGTATTAAAGTAAATAGGAAGCTTTTGGTAATTATTTTTAAGTTTTCGAAATCTTTTTGTGAAAACTTATTAATAAAGAAATTTTTGAAAATATTTATCATCTTATCTTTGTATTCTAAATTTATGTTTTTGGATAATAAAATTTCATCATAACCAATCAATGATTGATAAATTTTTGACCAATCGTAAAGCCAATCTCCACACATTGTTAAATTATCTCCTAATTTTCCTCGCATATCAATAAATTTAATTTCTCCATGATTATTGACAATGATATTTGTAAATACTGTATCACCATGTATAATAGTTTTTTTACCACAATTACTTTTTTCATAATTTTTAAGTTTTTCCAATAATTCTGTATATATTTTTTTACTATTTTCATAAAAAGAGTAATCATAATTTGCATATCTTTTTTCTAATTTATTTGCATAATTATCGTATATATTTACATCATCACTCGATGATATTTGATGTATTCTGCATATAGAATTCAACACATTTATAAAATTATCTTTTGTTAACAATTCAGATAAATAAATATCTGTTAAGGTTGCCCCAGGTATTTTTTGAATTGTAATAGATTGTTCATTACCAGAAATATAAACTGGAAATAGTTCTTTTAAACCATTTGGTATATTTTTATAATAAAAATGTTCTCCTTTCAAATCACCTTTCTTTGTTATAGTTTGTGTATAGTTTGTCTCTATTGTGTGAAAGTCTCTTGGTTCTATTTTAGTATTATAATATCCCATTTCTCTTTCTAGATCATCAAAACAACTTAAAGCTAGATCGTCAATATAAAAATCAGCATTTGGCTTACCGAAATATATTTCATCATATGGAATATCAAATTTTTCTAAAGTATCGAATGTTAATTTTCCTATATCTGCATTTATTTTACCAATATTTCCGTTATGCGTTTTCATTCTTCTAGCAGTGTATATAATTATTGTATTACCCAAATGTTTCAAATGTTTTAAAAAGTTAATATTTTGTTCTATTGGTTTTACACTACTATAATCATTAGCAATAGTGGGAAATGTGACTAAAGTATTGTCAAAATCGAAACAAATCCTTTTATTAGTTATAGAGTCGTTATTGTTGTTGTTAAAAATTTTGAGTTGTAATGGTGTTCCTAAACAAACATAGTCTTTAATCTCTATTTTTTTGTTTTTAAAAATATGTTTATCTTTCAGCATTTCACATATTACTACACTTGTATAAAATTCTGATTTTTGAGTAATATTTTCTCTAATAATTTTTGAAGTATATGTTTTTAATGTTTTTATCGACTCGAAACCATATGCTCCGGTACTTGCGTTATTTGATATTTTATCTTTTTCTTTAATATCAATAATTTCATTATTATTGTTTAATTTTAAATACGAATAAATTGGTTTACTATTGAAATCTTCGAATGAAAAAACGCAATTATCTCCATTCCATTGTGTAATTACATCCGTTTTGTACCAATTATCGCTATCTAAACAAAGTATTGGTATATTTCTTTTTTCATCTAAATTATCAAGTGCAATATCAATAGTTTCGGCNGCGCCTCTTGTATTATTCTCAATAACATAAAATTTAAATACTATTTCAGGATAGGATTTTCTTAAAAAATCTTCGAATCTATATTGAACATATTCTTTGTTATATGGAATATATATATAATCTACATTTGTCAAGTTTAAATTATCTAATAAATATGATATAATTGGTTTACCATATAAATTTATTAGTGCTTTTGGTTTTCTGTATCCATTGTCTTTAAATCGTTTACCGACGCCTCCAATNGGTATTATTACAATCATAATGTATTCAAAATAATTATGAGAATAGGAATTTAAAATTGGTTTTCTGTTGAGTTGGCACCTTGNATTGATGTACTATAATTATCACCCATTATTGCAGTTAACTCTGCATCTACTAGCTCCGCTCCACTAAACGCCTGATGTTTTATAATATCCAATCCCAAATCTTTTTGTTTATCTTGAATATTATTAACATACGCGAACATTGAATTTTCTTTATAACTTTTAGCAAATTGTGCAGCCGCTAATCCGTTTAAATGATATCCTGCTAATGTTATAAATGACCATGAATAACCTAATTGTCCAAGTGTTTGATGATATTCTTTTAAATCGCCAACAGTTAAGCCAGATTCTCCCCAATTAAATGACGGTGACGTATTAATTGCTAAAAATACCTTGTCTTTGTCAATACTATCTGCAAATGTTTTAGCATCTTCTATCGAAGGTGAGTCTAATTCACACCATAAAACATCAACATAAGGTTCCATAGCTTTCGCGCGGGCGATTGCATAATCTAATCCACAATCTACATGATAGAATCCTTCAACAGTTCTTGATGGTTTCCATTTTGTTGAATTTTTATAACCATTCCATTTTGGTTCATTTTTATCATTTCTATGCATTTCTGTCGAATATGGTGTTTTACCTAATAAAAATGGCTTATCAATTGGATCAATATTTGTTTCAATCAAATTAGCTGCTTGAGCATCTGTTCTGCCAATAATTAAAGTTTCTGTTCCTAAAATATCACATTGTAGTCTTGCTGCTTTTAGTCTATTAATTTGTTCTTGCATGGAACATAATATTTTTCCGTTCATGTGTCCACATTTTTTGGCACCAACCTTTTGATCTTCAATATGTATTCCTGCTGCTCCTGCATCTACAAACATTTCAACCATTTTCATAACGCTACTTGGACCACCGTGTCCAGTGTCTGCATCTGCAATTATTGGTGAATAATAATCAATATTTGAAATGTTATCAGGATTTCTGCAATTCTTTTCAAATTGCTTACGATCATGTAAAACTTGTCCTCTGAATAATTGTTCCACTTTATTGGGTACTGAATTGTAAGGATAATCTGCTAAATCCGGACCGTGTAACATATTACTGCTTTCTGTTGATGATGTTTGCCAGCCCGAAACATAAACAGTGTTCAAATATTTGCACATTTGTGTCATTTGTACAACATCTAAAGCTCCAAACGTATATTCGCATGTATTTGTTTTTTTTGCATTTTCTAATATATTCCAAAACTTTTTTGACATTACATTGGACATTTTTTCAATTGGCTCATATGATCCTTGTAGACTGACAACTGTTTCTGGAGTCCAATTGCGTTTAACGTTCGCAAATCTGGGCGATGCAAACCATTTAGCGATATGTGCTGCTCTATTTTGCAATATCATATTTAATATTAAATACACATATTAATTTATATAATTTATAGGTAATAACAATTTTTATTAAGCTAATCAAAGTGTTTTTGTTTTATTTAAACTATGATATAACTGTTCAATACTTAAATTACCTTTTTTTGAACGACGGATTGATGAGCGATATCGACTCATTTTATGAGCATTGAATGGATTAAAGTTCAATTTATCAACATTTAAATGTATTGTATTTTCTTTATCGTGAACACCTATTCCCAATGATGGTACAATATCATCTATTAATTGAAATGAAAGCATTTTGATATTTTTGAATTCTTTTAATTCTCTGTAATAATTTGAGTCTGCAAATTTAGGCATTCCAAATGCAAACACATGAAAATTTATGTTTGAATGCTTTTTAGCTAATTTATGACAAATAAGTATATTCTTTGCAGCTGCACTTGAATGTCCACATAAAAATACATTCTCTTCGGCTGAAATGAACTTATGTATTTTTTGAAATTCTTTTTCTGAAATTATACGTATTAGTTTATTGTAATATCCACGATGAATCATTCCATTATCGCAATCCATATGCTGAATTAAAGCAAATTTGAAATTTTCAACCCAATCTCTAAAATTTGTTGTTCCTCTACAGGTTATTATTAAATTTTCATTTTCATCATAAAACATTTTTATTCCATAATGTTTTGGTAAATCGATGAGTGATGTAATCTCATTGTTTTCTTTATATGATAGTCCAGTATATTTTGAAAGTTTGTTTAAATTTGGTGTTAATGAAATACTATTAGTCAAAAAAATCAAACTATGAATGAGCAAATTCTTTATCCCAATCATATATTACTACTACTTAATCTGATACAATCGGTTATTTTAAAGGGCGCGTTTGTATATTATTGGATTAATTCTTTTTATATAGATTTTTTTTCGTTATTTTTAAAAATATAACTTTTTTTTTAAATAATACTAAACGCGTTTAACTTTTTTTTAATAATACGCATTTATGCGTTTAAAAATAATACGTATTATTTAGTATAACACATAATTGATTGATTATATAATAAAGTAATTTATAAAATGATTCCAGTTGATTCTATGAAAAGTTTTCGAAATAAATCAATATGTAAAAACCAGTGCACATATGATACAAAACAAGATTCATTGGACAATAATTTAAATATGGAAGAAAATCCTAATATTGCATTACAAGAAGAGCTAAAACAACATTTATATGAATCAAATAAAAATAAAATAAAATTATCAAATTCAACTCCTATGCATTATTGGATTAGAGATTTGGAAATAGAGGCGCATAAAAAAGCTTTAACTGGTGAGGGGCGCATGCCACATTCTCCAATAATGCGTAAAACATGTATTCAAAATTTGTGCGATAATGTTCGTAATAATGAAAAATGCGGGTGTGCTTATTTTTTCAATATGGGGAGGTCACACATGTAATTGTGGCATTCGTCACGAATCATGATTTTTAAATATAAAATTTTAAGCAACATAATATCGTATATTATCGTATATAGAATCACGTTTATCGCATAAATGCGAAAAAATTTTAAGCAACGAATTTTTGGGGGGGATATTTTTTTTTTAAATAATATCCATATATGCTTAACATGCTTTTTTAAGAAAAATATGGTGATATAGGGGACAATATCTTGACCTTATTCTTAAGGTGCTGGGGGCGTATTATGCGGTATATATATATATAGAATGCGTTGTATATAGTATTATTATTTTTTTATTAATTAAAATAATTTCAATAAATATATATATATCCCCCCCTAAAAAATAATGTTAAAAATAAGCAATATAAAAAACGTATAATAACGCATATTATTAAAATAATGCTCCTATTATGCGGTTAGAAATATTGCTTATTCTAACAAAATAAGCAAAAACAATCAAAAATCAGAGAAAACCATCATTTATCAGATTTTGTCTAAATCTTACATAAGGTCCAAGTTTTAGAGTTCTTGTAGAGACTGGTTCACTGAATACAGCTGCTCTAAAATCATCATCATTTGTTATTCTTATAATATAATTAACGATATTTTGATAACTATTGTGTTCTTTATATAACATATTTAGGCGTTCTTTGTCATAGTCATTGAAGTAAAGACCATTTGCGAGAGTTATAGGTTTTAACAAGGTTCTTTTGTATATTTCTTCTTTAATTGAATATTTAAGATTAATTATTTCTGGTCTTACACTAAAAGGTGAATATTGCCAAACGAGTCTAAATACTATATTTGGGCAATTATATTTTGCCAAAATATGATTAATATTTGAATCTAAATATAGCGCATAATGCGCCATGAATGTAAAATTTTATTGCATATGAAATAAATTGAAATACTAGTTCATTTTTTTGAAAATTTTATTTATTTACCAAATGAACATTTTGGTGGATTAGTTTTATGTACATTTTGTAAAGTAGAACCAAATTTTTCTCTATGTTGAAAGAAAAACAGATTTTTAGTAGCATATGCATTAAATTTTTTTTGATTAATGAGTTCTGCTATCATTTTGTCACCTGGTTGATCATACATTGGTATTGCATCTCTAACAATAATTTTGGCGGCGTTTTTTCTAAGTGCAATCGCGGACCGGCACAGTGGTCTTTTAGGGATTGTCCAATATTTATTATTTATTAATGATGCTTGTAAACAATAGTCATGACATTTACTAAAGTTTAAATATTCCCAATCATGTGGAATATTTTTAATAACTGGTTCAAGAACGAGATTCATATGTTTAACCGAAGTATATGTATTAATATTGATATCGTCTTCAAAAATGAGAATGCTTTCATGATTTGAATTGACAAATTCATCATATACATGCATTGCAGAATAATGACAACATATTCTTCCTAAATTTAGTTTTTCATGATAATTTGGAGTAATAAATTTTTTTTTAATAAAATCATCATGGTTAAAGTTTGTTCTAAGAAATGCGTCAAAAAAGGTAACTTTTTTGATATTCCATTTATCAAAAACCTTTTTCATATGATTTTTTCTTTCTGGTAAGCAAATACAAACAATAGAGTCAAAATACTCATCAAGACAGTTTGTTTCTTGTAAAAAAGGAATAGTCAATGGTAATTTAACTATATCTTTAAGTCCATATCCTGGTAAAGAATAAAGAAAACAAAGCAATAAAAATATGATAACAAATAATATTATAAGAGATGGTTTCATCTTGTATTATACAAACATTTTAAGTGTTAGAAATATTAATTTTGTTTATTATTTTTTCAAGACAATCTATTCTATTAGTTAAGTTATTGATTTTTTCATTTTGTTGATATACAATATTTGTTAAATTATTGATATTAGTGTTTAGTTTCAAATTTTTTTTATGTTTATTTGTTAATAAATGTTTTTCATAATGTAATAATCTATTGCATGAGAAATTACACATATTACAAATAAATTTTGGTTTAATTTCAGCAGAACTCATTTAAAAAACAAATATTTAAAATCAATTATGTATTACGCATTATATGCGTTTGTTTGATATTTTTTGGCAATAATGAGGAGTATAAATTACATTACCATAACCTTTTTCGTGTTTTAAATGTAATACACTTCCTGCCGTTAATTTGCACTTTAAATCTTGAATATTTGCCTTTTCTATAGTTCCATCTTCAGTGCTATAATATACATTTTTGATTCCATATTTGTTAGCAATACTTTGGCAATATAAGCAAGGCTTCGCATTTGCTAATACATATTCTCCATCAATCTTTCTCCATCTCAATGACCATATTGACGCCTTTTTCAATCTATTTTTATCGCGTATTCTGCTAACCGCATCCATTTCAGCATGTCTTGTTACTGCGTGTTTACATATTTTCGAACATCCTGCTAATCCACTTACACCTATACTTAGAACTTTTCCCGACAATACTATTGCCGCATAATGTGTTGGTAATTTATTGGGAGCCATGAACTACTTTGTCAATATTTTCATGAAACTTGTTCGACAAAGCAGAAACAATGTTATTTTGGCGGCACATTTTGATTAATATTATACTATTCTTTGGTTATACTTATATACATTATATACAAATATGTATGTTCATTTTTATAGAAAAAAATATTTAGAATAATTATATTATGGACAAAATGTCATATCTAATGTTAGCAGTTGCTGTTGTTGGTTCAATATTTATATTGGTTCAATATAATAGAAAGAATCAAAAAGAAAGTTTCCGTGGTGGTGCTATTAATCCAACTGTTGCTATAATAATTGCATTAGTATTATTTGGTCTTATTGGTAGTTTAATTGTGTGGGGTGAAAAACAAATGGCAAGTGGTTTCGAAACTTCTTAAAAAAATTCTATTTTGTTATTTTTATATTATTCAATACAAAATTTTTTTTATAAAAGCTTTAATTCTAAAAGTTTTATTTGAACCAAAAGAATGTGTTTTAACATAATCCATGAATTGGTGTTCAGATATTTTATATGATTTTATGATAGAATGAATATAGTTCATATCTTTTATTGGTGGTTTTTTTGATTTTGAGTTATAATATTTAAATATATATGCAAGAGTTTGATTTTTTTCCATATTTCTTTGAATGGAATGATTTACTGGTTTCCAAATAGGCAAACATATTTTTGAAAATTTTGTTGGTTTTTTTGTCCATGCATATGATGTTTTTGCTGCTATACATATAGAGTCTGAAGAATATCCCAATATATCAACATCTGATAAGTGTGATGCAATTTTTTCTAAAGAACTCATGTTATTTGATTTATGAACATAATTAGTATGAATACCATTAATATAGAACATTGGATTTGATTCTACAACGTTTTCAAGATTCGCGTTATTTTTAGCACCTAATAACCAATCGAATGCTTTAAATGGATTTTTGAATGCTAAATATGTGTCACTATTTATGGGTTCAGAAGAATATTTAACGATATTTTTAAACAATCTGAAATCATTAATTTCCATATTTTTCAAAACAGTCATNGTNTTTTGATTGCATTTTTTTGCAGCTTTTTTAAGTAAAGCGTCTTTAGATGGAAATGGCATTGTATATAATGTGGAATGTTTACGTAAGTTGTATATAGAGCGAATATAAGGATTAATTGCAATCAGAATGATTTTAGTAGATTTTTTTCGTTTANTTATAAAAGTATTAATTTTTGAAATTAGACAATTTTCTGCTTCATCAACATTATCTATTATGATTAATTGTTTTGGATTATTATTTAAACTATGAATAGTATTTTCCCATATTGCGATTTCCAATGGACAAATAATATGCCAAACTGGTATATTATAGAAAGATTTAATTTTTTTTGCTAAACGAGTTTTACCAATTCCNGTAGGTCCGTGTATAAGTGGTATATTGTTAGAATCAAGTATATTAATAATACTTTTTTCCATTTTATTATAGATTAACTACTTATTTAAATAGAAATTAGTGTTCATTTTTATAATGTTGTGTTATGAATAATGAATATACTATTGAGTGATTTACCTAAAAACAAAAATGAAATAATTGATGATTCGATATCTCATTGTATGCATTTAGTAGATATAGATTATTTGCGCCCTAATGAAAATGATAAGCCTGATGTTAACATAAATCCTTTTAATTATACAATCAAAGAAAGTGAGACTGGTAATTCTGGTAAACTTGTTGGGCATTTATATAGTTTGTTATTTTTAGAATACCCTGAATATAGTGGTCCTGTATCTTCACATGATTCTAGTGTTGAATTGTCATATGAATATTTGAACACTAAATTAATAGATATAAATTATGAATTTGTAAATATTCCACAATACAATATTGCATATAATTTTGTTAAATTAGATGAAAATGCAAGTATTAAAGAAACAATAGAAATAATACAGGAAAATATATCAAAGATTCAGAAAATGGGTATAAAATATTCCTTTAAATGGGTTGGTTATACAAAAATGTATAAAAATATATTAGAAAAAATAATTGAAAATATAAATTTATATGATGTCGAAAAGAATAATATTCAAATATTAATAAAGGATTTAAATGTATTGCTTTTAATAGTAGAATCAGATAATAAACATAGAGAATTTGTTAAAAACAATGCCCTAATTTTGAAAGATAAAGAAAAATTATCATTGGTTCAGAAAATAAATAACATAGAAATAAATCTTGATGAATCTGACGATGGATTGTGGATAAAACAATATACAAATAATAAGAAAGTTACAACAAATGGCAAAAATATTATTATAAAAGGAGAAGATGGTTACGATATGTTAGATTTATATTCTAAATTAAGTACTCATAATAATAAGAGAATAATATTGAATATGCAACAAAAAGATGAAAATTCTGAGTTAGAAGATACATATTCTTGTGTAATTGATACGCAATGTAGTGATTATGCATTTGTATGTAGTAAATTATATGGACATGTTGACAGATGTACTGAAAATATGGAAAAAGAAATAAATGACATTTTAAATTTTTCCAAAAAAATGAACCTGCCAATAAGTTTATTAATACAAGATAGAGAAGTATCATTAAACTAGTATAAGGGTAATACAAGAACTATATAGTATACCAGCATGGCTCATTATGAATATTACAGCACAGTTAGAAACTTGGTAGAATCTACCCGAACATCTCACATTAATATGATTGAAAGAATTTGTGCCGATCTTGGTCAACCCGAAAAATCGGAAGAAATGATTGGCAAATATGTAGATGATTCTTTGAGAATTAAGAAATTCAAGGACAAGCGTCATCCTAAGCGTCCCAAGTCTGGATATATGATTTATTGTGAAAAGCGCCGCCCGGCTTGTAAGGCGGCGAATCCTAAGGCGTCTTTTGCTGATATTATTAAGAAAATGGCGAGTGAATGGAATGGTCTTGGAGAAAAGGCTAAGTCGGAATATTCTAATCTTGCTGAAAAGGACAAGCTACGTTACAAGGCTGAATTGGAGGAATACAATGCGGAGATTTATAAATCAAACGTAAGCACTTCAAATTAGTAAAATTCGAAGTATGATAAATTTATAATATAAATTATGAAGGAAGTTGAATCATCATCTAATAATAGTGCTACAAAAGCTTTTGCTAATAGTATTGTTAAAAAACATGATTCAAATAGTTTATTATTATCGAGAAAAAGTAAAAATTTATTAAAATTTGAAAAAAACAAAAAACAAAAAGAAAAAGAAAAACAAATATCAAAAAATAAGAATAATATAGTAATTGGTAATCAGGAGTTATTAGATCATATTGAGTTGTTGAAATCACAGTTAGAAAATGCTGGACTAAGACCTATATCGGAAATAACAAGTTATGAGGATGGGAAATCTAATTTAATTAAGGCTTTAGAAGCTTGTATTGTGGATGATTCTTTTTTTAATTTACAAGAAGTTGATAAATGGGATGATTTTATTAAAAACCATCCAAAATATATTGAAGAACAAGTACAAAAAAATAAATTGTGGGTTGAAGATGCAATGGAACGCGGAAAAGATGCCATAGAAGAACAAAAAAAATATATTCCAGAAAATATATTTGATAATGCTTCAGTTGTAAATTTACAAAATAAAGGATTATCTTTAAATTTGGCAACACGTATTATGCGAAATAGAGCATTATGGTTAATAAGAATGGATGTTAAAGATATTGCCAATGTTCATATTGCTGATTTGAAATTCAAATATAGTTTTACTGGACTTGATATAATAGAATTAAGAGCTTTATATGCGTGTTTACCAGATAAATTTGAGCATGATCCCAAAAATGAAAAAGAAAATTGGAAAAACAGTCTTATACAAAGTTTAAAAGACATAGAAAATCAAGAAAAAAATGGTACATTGCCAAAAAGATTAATTCGTAATTCAGCTTATAATAATACAAATGAAACGCAAAATATCAAAGTTTTAAAATTCCAAAATCCAATTGCAAATAGTAATTTATTTAGCGAAATTTGTAAAAGAAGAATAGATTAGACATGAGATTCTGGATAATGAATCCATTGTGGGTGTTTAACTTCTTTATAAGATTTAATTTTTATTTTATTCCTAAAATAATCAATTGTTTTTATAAGACCATCTTCTAAATGAACTTTGGGTTCCCAATTTAATATTTGTTTTGCTTTTTTTATACAAGGTTTGCGTTGCATTGGATCATCTTGAGGTAATGGTTTATAACATAACTCAGAATTTGAATTACTCATTTTTATTATTAATTCACCTATTTCTTTAATTGTTTTTTCATTGGGATTTCCTATATTAACCGGATGTGTATAAGTTGAGTTCATTAAGGCTATTAGACCATTAACAGTGTCATCTATATAACAAAAAGATCTTGTTTGGTTTCCTTTTCCATAAATACTAATTGGTTCATCTTTCAAAGCTTGAATTATAAAATTGCTAATTACACGACCATCATCTAAATGAAGTTTTGGACCATATGTATTAAAAAGACGAGCAATTCGTATATTTACGCCATTACTTCGATGATAATCCATAAACAAAGTTTCCGCTGCTCTTTTACCCTCATCATAGCATGAACGTATGCCAACACAACTTACATTACCTTTATAATCTTCTGTTTGTGGAGAAATCATAGGATCGCCATACACTTCGGATGTAGAAGTTAAAAGTATTGTTGCTTTTGTCCTTTTTGCCAATCCTAGAACATTTAATGATCCCAAAACATTCGTTTTTAATGTTTTAATTGCATTATATTGATAATGCTTTGGTGAAGCTGGACAAGCCAAATGATATATTTGGTCTACTTCTAACTTTATGTCATCAATAATATCATGTCTTATAAATTCAAAATTTGGATTATTCCTTAAATGAATAATATTTTCCATAGAACCTGTGAAGTTATTATCTAAACAAATTACATAATGTTTCATATCCAAAAGTTTTTCACATAAATGCGAGCCAATAAAACCCGTGCCTCCTGTGACAAGTATTTTCATTTTATTATACTAATAATAAAAAACTACTTAAATTAATAAAAATGAACTAGAATATTATTTTTGGTGTTAAGCATATTTGAAATCAAAATGTTTTTCTCATTGCCACTAGATATTCAAAAACATATTAATGAATTTGATGATGATTTTAGAGTAATGAAATTGGTTATTATTAGAAATACATTAAGAAATTTGCAAAAAAACAGCATAAATGACGCAAAGAATGAACAATATAAGCAACCATCCTTAAATAAACGAATATCCAATATCAATAATATTATCTATAAATTGTGTACACACACTTACGTTAATATATGGAATGATGGTGATTACCATAAACCATCATATGAATATATTTGTAAAACCTGTCATGCGGATGTTTCGTTAATAATTGCTACAAAAGGGCTAATAAATAGCGCATTACATAATAAGAAACGAAAACGTATTTACAAACACATGAATTAAAGATTTAAATGTACACCATTGTCAATAGGTAAACTAACACCAGTTATGTGTCTACCTTCTGGAGAACATAATAAGGCAACACCTTCTCCAACTTGATCTGGACTCATTGATAAACCATTTGGTGAATATTTTTCTGCCATTTTTTCAACTATATCATTTCCAGTAGTTCCACGTAAATTACCTACTCTATCCCATGCTTCTGTTTTAGTAAAACCCGGAATTACAATATTACAATTAATGTCAATTGGAGCGCATCTTAACGCAAATAATCGCATTGCATATTCCATTATACATTTCCCGCTACCAGGCATATCATATCCTGGTGAAGGATTGTATTGAGTAGTGCATCCAGGTGATGAAATTCCAATCAATGAACCACCTTTTTTCATACGACTTATTGCCCTTTCACATATATCTATATAAGCATCACCATACATTTTTTGATAAAATCGCATAACACGCATGTCTATTTCGCCATTATTTGGATCGAATAAAGAACCATCTCCAAATGCAAGATTTTTAATAGGATCGGTTAAACCATTCGAATTTCCGGATGTGATACCAATATATTGTCCAGCGTTGTGAACAACAACACCAAGATTATGACTATTTTTATAAGCTAAGTCATAACGTTTGAACAAATTTTTTCTTGTTGATTTTAAAGTAATGTCTCCAGAAAAAAGTTCTACGCGACATTTATATTTATTTTCTAAATATTTAGAACTATCCATTGCAGAATCATAATCACTATTATATGATAATAACAAGTCATATTGTTTTTTTGCTAAAGCTTCAGAAATACCAAAACCAATTCCACGTGTTCCACCAGTTACAATTGCGACTTTACGTCTTAATGCAAAAGCACTAGTCATTTTAATTAAAATACAAAATTTCATTATTAGTCCAATTTTCATTTAGTAATATTAAAGCCAATAACTCTTTATATTTAATATGAGGTTGCTAATACTATTATTGAATTCCGTATATTCGTTGAATAATGGGGCATGGTTTCCAGTAATATGTGTTTCAGAAATTTCTCAAAAAAAACCATTTCCAATTCAATTATGTTATGATGATTATGTAGTATGGAAAAATGGAAATTCTTGGTCAATGGTAAAAGATGTGTGTCCTCACAAACTAGCTCCATTGTCTCAAGGAAGAATTAGCGAAAATAATAATATTGAGTGTCCATATCATGGACAACAGTTTAATGGCAATGGTAAATGTGTTAAAATTCCACAATTAGAAAATGATAAAAAAATACCAGTATCTAACTGTGTTAAAGCCATTAAAACACATTTAGTAAATGATGTATTATGGGGATTTATTCCTTGTGACGAAAATCAAAGTGAAAATGTATTACCAGAAGAATATTATCCAATCTTAAAAACTTTTAAAGAACCCTTTTTTGTTAGAGATTTTCCATATTCTGTAGACATGCTTTTAGATAATTTTATGGATCCGGCGCATATACCTTTCGCTCATCATGGTTTGCAGGGTCATCGTTCGGATGGTTCTCCAATTCCTATGAATCTTAAAAAAAATGATACCAACACTATAGAAGTATCTTTTATTGATAAAATTAATGGTAAAACAAGAAATGGTGTTGTAGCTTACAATAGACCAGCTTATTATTATGCAATGGATGGAGACAAAAAGTTTCTAAACATATTTATGTGTCCAGTCAAGGCTGGTAAATGCAGAATTTTTTTTCCTCCACCATTTAAAGGTTTACCAAAATTTTTAATTCATCATTTTTGTAATAAATTTTTTAACACGGATATTTGGCTTCATAATGCAGAATACCAATTAAGAACAAAAAATCAAAAATACAAAATGAGTACCACATCGGATATAGGTACAATTCTTTTTAGAAATTGGTACGAAACATCTGGTTTACAAGATTCACAGTTTTTTAAACTGCCAAACCATTTACCCGAACCATTAGCCCCAGATAAACAATTTGACCCAGTAAATGATCATAATAAATATTGTAAAACATGTTCAAAATATTATAAATTACGTAAAAGATTGAAACTTATTTAAAATCTTTGTGCAAGATTAGAATTTGACCAACATAATAACAAATCTTTATTATAATCAGATAATAACTCGGAATCCATTAATAACTTTCCAATCAGAAATTCATTTTCAATTCTACTATAAGATGGATTTACCATATAAATTGAGCTATTTGCAAATTTGTTTACCAAATTATTGTATTTCTCAATTATCAAATTATTTTTGCATAAATATTTTTTAAATTTTAAAAATAAGCTTAGTTTTTTTTCAATAATAAATATTCCACTCATATTTTGTGAACATATTTGACGAGTATATTGTATACTGTGATCTATTTCATTTATTATTCCAATTAAATAAGTATTAAGTTTGTTTTCGTTTTCTAATTCTCTTATTACTAAACAATTCTTTTTTTTGGAAATATTGTTTAAATTTGTTAAATCTTTATAAGTTATATAGTCTATAATAATATTTAAGGTATCATTTAATGCATCAAGCATATTTTATATAAAATATATATTTGTTAATCTCATTTTGCGGCTAAGCGCGTTCATGCATATTTATAATATGCAGTCATAGAATGAGATTTATATATAAATTATTCATCTTTGTCAGCAAATTGTCATCCACCATTTTGTTGAACATTATATATATGATTATTGTTTTTCAATGCTGGACTATTTGTTTTCATTTTATTCCATAATTTTATTGCTTCTTCTAAATTATTTAACTTTTTTATATTTATTGAATAATTAGGACTAACATATTTATTTATTTCAATCAAATATTCAATTGGAGTTTCATCATTACTGTGATATATTGTTTCTCCTAAATCTTTTATCACATAATGCCAATACGACCTATTTGGATAATTACTATTGGCTAAACTATTATCAAATTCCATATATTTTAAATCAACATTCTCCCAAAACTTATATAATTCATTTTTATTCATTTTACTAAAATCCATATTTTTGTTTAATTTATTTATTTGATTATTGTCTTGTGGTAATGAATCTCTTAATAATTTTAATAATTCTTTATTTTTTGCCTTTCTATTATCTTCATCAATTTCTTGTAACTCTATAGAAGGTTTTTCTTGTGGCTCTTCTTGTACTTGTTGTGGCTCTTCTTTTACTTGTTGTGGCTCTTCTTGTACTTGTTGTGGCTCTTCTTGTACTTGTTGTGGCTTTTCTTGTACTTGTTGTGGCTCTTCTTGTACTTGTTGTGGCTTTTCTTGTACTTGTTGTGGCTCTTCTTGTACTTGTTGTGGCTCTTCTTGTACTTGTTGTGGCTCTTCTTGTACTTGTTGTGGCTCTTCTTTTACTTGTTGTGGCTTTTCTTGTACTTGTTGTGGCTCTTCTTTTACTTGTTGTGGCTCTTCTTTTACTTGTTGTGGCTCTTCTTTTACTTGTTGTGGCTCTTCTTTTACTTGTTGTGGCTCTTCTTGTACTTGTTGTTCTTCAGTATTATCATTTGCAGCATTTCCTCCACTTTGCAATGATTTTTTTGGTTTATCAAGAAATTGTAATGTTTGACTAATAGTAAAGTAATTGTTTGCAATGTCATAAATTATAGTTATTGGAAAATTGTTGCGACTTAAATTACCATTTTCGAATGTGGCACGGCTAGTATAATAGTCAATTTTTCTTTTTAAATATGGGGACATATTATCATAAACTTTATTGGATATTTTCCAAGTTGTAACATGATTTACATGATTAATTATACTATTATGCAGTTCATCGTTCAATAATAAATATAATTTTTCGTCATAAAGGAATCTGTTTGTAAAAATAGTATCCATTAATAAATTAAACATAATAAAAATGAATAGGTTTATGAACTCAATATATATGATTAATGAAACAAGATGTATTAGATAAATGGCTAAATATTAATGATAATGGTTTTAGAATAAAAAAAGTAATGTACCTAGATTGGTCAGAAAGATTGCCAAAAAATGTTGTTTGGCTCGATAATATACCACATAATGTGACATTTGAAACAACAACATATTGGAAATCTATTGATACGAATATAACTATTTGTGGCAATATAAAATGTGGAAAAATATTTGAAAATATTGAGTATAAATACGAAAATTTATCATTTCTTAAATCACATTTACAAAAATGTATAAGAAGAGGTTATGATAATAGTTCCGTCAAAACCGCATTGCATATGATAAAAATGAATAAAAATGTATTTTTACGTAGATTAGCAGTTATTATGATAGAAGATGTTGCACTTCACGAATCATTTGGAATATTAGTGTGGTTAATTGCATCACGCATATGTCTTATGAATAGACATGTAGAGTGGTTATTGGGATTGGTATGTGTATTATGCAAAATATCTCATAAAGATAATTATATAAGTTATTCTGGTAAAAAGTCGCCTTTAAGAACATTATTACAATCTAAATTTTTGTCATTGGAAAAGGAACAATATTCTTTATTATATTGTATGCAATTTATAACCGAAAATACGAAATTTATGAATAATGATAAAAAACTGATTATAAAAGCATTAATGCATCATTATATGCAATTTAAGTTAGGTAACAATGTTAGTAAAATTGCAATACGACCAATATGTATTAAACTTCCAGATTTAGAATTGGAACAATGGGAGTTAAGTGCAATTGATCATCATTGTGCTAAATTTATATTAAAAGCTATAAAACAGCATTTTGATGAATATTCAGAAAATCAAATTAAAGAATTAATTTGGAAAAACAGTTCAAGTATCAATTATAGAATAAAAAATCAACACTCAGATAAAGATTGGGAAAAGATTAAAAATATTGTTGTTAAAAAGCAATATTATATTTTACATAAATATGTATTAATGGACGATTAACAATCCAAATCGCTATCACTATAATAATGTTGTTTTTCTATAAAAATGCCACTGTTTTCTTTTGCAGAAATGAGTAAATGTTCTTCAAATACCTTTATATTCCAATAATCAGATTTGTTTCCTAATATTATAATATGTATATTTTTTCCGAATTCTGAATAAGCTTTTTGTTTCCATTTATCAATACTTTTGTAGCTGTGAATGTTTGTAACATCGTAGACTATAAATATTAAATCTATTTTCAAACTCCTAAGTCTTTCTATATTTTTTTTAAATTTGATTGGATCTACATTAGACAAATCACCCGGATAATCTATGTAAGTTAAATAGTTATATCTTACAAAACGAATAGTGTTTGTTTTTAAATATTTGTCATTGAATTTGTTGACACAAGTTAGGCGATTTATTATACTTGATTTACCGACAAGGGGGTCACCCATAAATAGAATATTTCCTTTTTCAGGATCATATGATCTATATTGTGCTATATAATCTAAAATACACATCCTATTAATTTGACTATTCAAATTATATTTTTGTTTTACGTCTTTTCTTAAGAGTTTTTCTAGTAACTTTCTTGGATTTATATCCACCAGAACTTTCTCTTCTTCTATTTCTCCTCGTTTTATAATCTGATATTGCTCTATTCAAACTAAGGTGTTTGTACCATTTAGATCGTGGACCTGCCTCATCCCATAATTCATCCCATTTACTTCTTTTATTAAAACGGTCATCAATAGTAACATTTTCAGGATAGAATTGCCCAAGAAACCCTTTGATATTAGGCTCTAATTCGTCACCGTACTCACGATATAACGCTCTTCTATATGAAGTCATTTGTTCTCTTAAAAAATCATTACTATTATTTTCTAAATCTCGTCTAAGTCTTAAATCCTCCAAATCAACAACTATTGTATCTAAATCAATATCTTCGTTCATTAATTAATTAACAATATTATTATGCATTTTTTGAATTAATTTAATTAATTACTATTTTTTACTAATTATTAAGCATTTATTTTAATAAAAAAATGTATTTTTTACCAAAATAATTAAAATAATTAATTATTTTTAATTATTTTTATTTATTTTTATTTATTTTCGTCATAAATTATCTAGTATTAATAATATATGTACAGAAAACCAAAAAATAGTAGAATTATTAAAAAAAATAAAAATAATAAAAAAAATAATAATTTGAAACTATTTGGTGGTACAAATAAACATCAAGAATCTAAAGATAATTTTTATAGTATTCTTGATTCTGAAGAGGAGTTCATTCACAATCAGCAAGAACGAATGAACAAAATAAGAGAGAAATTTGCGTTATATGATGATAAAGAAGCTGCATATAAAGCGGCATATGGCGCTATTATAGACAATGAAGATAGAAAAGCTGCGTCAAAAGCTGCTTCGGATGCGATGAATGCATTAAATTTAAGAGGACAGCTTTTATCGAATTTAGGAAAGAAAAGTTTAGAAATGTTATTAGCTGATTTAGAAAAAGAGAGAGCAAATATAGAAAGTATTATTAATAAGATTTTGATGGAACTTGATAAAAAGCAAGCAGAAGAAATAGCAAATGCTGCTATATTAGATGATAAAGATAGAGAAGATGCATCATATGCGGCATATAATGCGAAGTTAGCAGAATCAGACAAACTAGCCGCATTTAATGCAGCAAATGATGCATTAATGGAAATCAAAAAGCAAAAACGTCTTAAAAAACGTAATAAAATAGCAAAAAAGAAGAATCTTGTGTCTAAAGATATAATAGAACAAAAAGAAGATTTACAAAATCAACTTGGAGTAATAGAATCAAAAGAAGATGAATATGATTATGCAATGCAATGGGAAAAGAATATTGAAGATAAAATATCTGATTATATGAATAAATATCCAATTTTAAGAATTTCGGCAATAAAGATGGCGCAACAAGATCTTATTACAAATAATTCATATCAAATAGATTATATGAATATTAGAATAATTCAAATTGATGATATTATGCAAAAGGAAGGAGTATCGTGGACTGTCGCGGAAAAAATACACGACAATCCAAATATGAGTGAAAAAGAAAAGAAACAACTTATACAACACGGACAAACATTAGGTTCAGTAATGGTAGGAGATACAGTAGGTGACTCGGAGTCTAGTATACCACAAATTAGCGAATCTGATAAAAATATACATAATCTGATGAGAAAATATAAAATATCACGAAAAACTGCTAAATTATTTCACGAAAACCATGACTTGTCTGAAGATGAAAAAAAACAAATAATAAATAAAGAAGACATTTATTCACAAGAAAGAAACAAAGAGATTCAACAAATGGCGAAAGAAGAATTAGATTCTTGGAAAATTAATCTTTCAGAAAAAGAAAAAGCCGAAAAATATAGATCAATATTCGTATTAATGAAACAATTGCATTGCAGTTTCGATACTGCATTCTATGTGTTGACTAACCCAAACATTAGTAATGAAGAACTGGACAACCTTATTAAAAATGATAAAGTATTTCAAGAATACAACAAAAAACAATTAGAAGAACATATCAAATTAGAACAAGAAAAAACAATAAAACTTATGGCTGCACAAAAAAAAGCAAAGTCAAAAGAAAGACGCAGACTTCTCAGAAAGCGTAAATAAGCATTTTATATATAATAATCAACTTGTCTATTCGGACATGGACATATAACCCTTTGTTTGGTTTTTTTTCCATAAATCAAATTATAATGAATTAAAGATCCATATATATTTTCCAAAAATTCAAAGAATCTATAGTCTTCACAACAACATTCGTCTAAATACAATAAAGTAGTTCCATTATTCATGTGTCTCATGTTTCCAGCACATATTCTGTCTTCGCCCGAATTGAAATAATTAATTGATACATTTTTACTCCATGCTTTACCCCAAATATATACTTTTCTAGTAAAATTTCTTGACCACACATATATATTTAAATCTTTGCTTGCGGATTTGTATTCATTGGATAAAAGAGAATGTAATGCTTTTGAACATAATCGGATATTAATAATACATGGTAAAGACAACTTATTAATGAAGAAATCACCATTAATAATATTTTCAAAAATATGTGTTTTGCATATTATATTTAATTTTTTATTGAATAAATCACCATTTACTATTTTTTCGTAATTGTTCATATTGATTTTATTGCATATCCAATGTCTTATATATTTTAATGGTTCATTTTTTTTGTAAATTTAACATTTTACAAATAAAAAATATATAAAATGCACAAATCCCTAAATAATATTTAAAAGCATTTGATTGTAAATTGCTTCCTTATTTAGCTGTTTTTTTGCGCTAATTGTTCTCCTATCTTCCTTCTTATGTTTTTTGCAATTAAGATTTTGGTTATTATTCTTCCACGAAGATGAAGGGAGCTTATACGTTGTTATGACAGTATTTAATGTCCTGTCTGTCATGTAGACAATATTCTCATATTGTATTTTCCATCTTGCTTGGCTTCCTTTATTGTGACTGCGACATACTTGTCCATACTTTTTGGTCATTTGGAGCTCATTCAACGAAATATGTCTATCTGCCATGCGTGTCATTCCATGTCGCGTCAAAATCAATGGAGATTCTGCTCTCCTTTTAATTAATTTCTTAATTGACTGCTTTTTATTATTAAAGTTTTTATTATTAGACTGCTTTTTGTTAATAATTGCATTGTTTGGCTTCTTTTTGTTAAGAAGTACTTCCTTATGTCTCACATGCTTTTGTGAATAAATATTTTTCTTTTGTCTTTCTTTTTTTTGATATTTCTTGCTAATTCTGGTATGTCCAGAAAGAACTTTCTGAGTCATTTTGCGACTCATTGCCTTTTACTCTGTATATTTAATATAGAAAAACTTATATTCATTTTTTTGAAAAAATAATTAATCTTATAGAAATAGAATTTTTGTTATTTAAATTATTATGTTTGGTAGAAATTTTAGAAATTACTTAATAATAATTGTTATTGCAAATTTATTTATGATATTAATTAGTTAAATAATTGCTAATATAATATATAATAAAGTATGACTATTATATTTCGATATTTTAATCAAAAATATATTTCGAATATATTCAAAAGATTATTTCATCATGAAAAAATACCAAATGGCAGATGGAATTTAGAAGAAAAATATATTGGAAATATGAGCAATATAGCAATAAAAAATAACGAATTCAATAATCATGATCATTGTGGTGGTGAGTTATGTAAATATCCACCAAAAATAAAAAAGTAATTATTTTAGCAATTAGTTAAATGCGCACAAAAGCATCGCATATAAATATTATAAAATACTCAAATAATATACTTTTGTAAAATGGAGAATACGGTGATCGAAACCGTGACTTCCCGCATGCAAAGCGGGCACTCTACCACTGAGTTAATTCCCCGGCTGCGTATATAATAACGCAAAAAAGCCAATACTTTTTGTATTGGCTGTACCCTCGACGGGACTCGAACCCGCGATCTTAAGATAGATTCTATTATATAGAAGTCTTACGCGTTATCCAACTGCGCCACGAGGGCTTCATAAAACAGCGACACCAGTGAGATTTGAACTCACGCGATTCTGACTGAACTATTTAATTCAGTTTGCAGAGCACACTCGCTTAGCAGGCGAGCACCTTTGGTGGTTTGATTAAACAAATAACCACTCGGTCATGATGTCTTTTTTACCATTTTATGTGAAGAGATTAAGAATCTCTTAATTATAATTAGTCACATATTCCTTATATTGTTTTATTTACCATGAATATGGTAACACATATTTCAATGTTTATAATATACATTAAAATCTCTAGCTAATTTATGTATTAATGTTTTTGTTTCCACTATTTCATTAATATTTGAAATACCTTGTCCACATCCCCATATTGAAGACCATGCTTTTGGAGCTTTTTTGCTAGTATCTAGTAAATTTTCTTTTATGCCTTCTTTTTCTAAGTCATTAATATTTAATCCTGCATTTTCAATTGAAGGTAATAAGTAATTTCCATTTATTCCCGTAAAAACATTTGTATTAACAATATCTTCCGCACAACCATTGACTATCATATTTTTATATTCATTTGCAGCATTTGCTTCAGTCGTTGCTATAAATGGTGAACCAATATAAGCAAAATCAGCACCCATAGTTAACGCAGCAGCAATTGATCTTCCACTTGAAATAGATCCACCCAATACAAGTGGACCTTTAAACCATTCTCTTATTTCTTGCACAAGTGCAAAAGGCGATTGATTGCCAGCATGTCCACCAGCACCAGATGCTACAGCAATCAAACCATCAGCACCTTTATTAATTGCTTTTTTTGCATATGAATTAGAAACAACATCATGAAAAACAAAACCACCATAAGAATGAACGGCATCATTTATTTCATTTCTAGCACCAAGACTGGTAATTACTATAGGTACTTTATGTTTCACTATTAAATCCATATCTTCCATTAATCGTTTATTTGTTGGATGAACGATTTGATTAACTGCAAAAATAGATGGGCATCCTGGCAAACAAAGTCCAGCCTTTATTCTAATTAGCCAATCTTCAAGAGTTGATTCACCGTTTTTTCCTCTAGCATTTAAAGCAGGAAATGAACCAATAATTCCAGCTCTACATTGTTCTACTACAAGAGCAGGAGTTGATACTATAAACATTGGAGCAGCAATAACCGGAACTCTCATATTTTTTTTTAAAAAAGCTAATTTAGATAACATTAAATTCTATTAATGTCCTATTTTTATATATATACAAAAATTACTAAGTCACAAATACATGAATCCACTCTAATCTTAATTTAACGGATTTTGGGAAGCAATGATCCTTGCCAAATCTAGTCGCTAGTCTCCAGTTCCCTTAAGCTTGGTTGTTGTCTTGAGGACACCCAGCCGGCGTCGGCGTCGCGGCGCAGCGGATGGCGTCACGAATGTCAGAATAAGTATATGAATGAGTTTCATCGTTGTTTGTTTTCTCCATACCCGCATACCAGCCGTCGGGGTTCTCTTCGGCGTCCCGCTCGCCCATGAAGACACATCTGTTATTATAATCATTGGTGCAGCCGGAACTGTCGGTCCACTTACATGGATATACGTTATAATTAAGCTTGTATTCAATATCATTTCTCATACCATTCAAATCGTAGCCCGCACCAGTACCCATGAGTCCCTCGAGGTCGAACTCGTCATCCACCATACCAACATGGTCTCCCCTACCTTTGATTTTCTTTTTAACTCTCATCATAATGTCGCACTTGTCCTCATTTTCGATGTTTGTACAAGACTCTTCTTGTATGTCGATCTTCTTCTTCTGCCCACATATTTGGTCAGAGTCTGATTCTTTTCCGAACCTAAGCGCTGCTTCAAAAGCTGGTCTATTTCCGGCAGTGCCGGGCACACCAGTCATTTGCCCTGCGTCCAGGACGGTTCTTCCCCATTCACGTGTGTCGGGCACCTCGAAAGATTCAAGTACCAAAGTTTTGTAAACAACAAAATATAAAACAGCAGCTAATAAAAGAAGACTTATAAATGATATTATGCAACCTTTTTTAATTAATTTAGTAGGTAACATAGTGTTTAATTATAATAAATATAAAATTTGAACATAGTATGTGTATATCAAAAAAATGACAATATTTTTTTTCTAAAATATTGAATTCATAATAAATCACACAATCAGAAGAAAAACGTTAAAACCAAAGATGGTAAAAAACAAATTAATATTTGAAACAAGCAAATGGTATGTTAAATCTACATGTAATAATTGCATTACAATAATATCTCTAGATGGAAAACAGCAATTTGATTTAGGAATAAAAAACAATTATGTAATGATATTTTCTGTTACTGGAGATATTGCNAAATATAATAAGATATTTCCAGGAGATTATTTAGTAAAAATTGGAAAGAGAAATACATTTTGTAAAACATTGGATTATTGTTGCGCAAAACTGTTTTCAAAAGATGAAATACATTTAGAATTTGAAAGAGTGAATAAAATGCATTTACCAAGCTGCAGAAAAAACAATTTTGAAAGAGTAAAAAGAAGAGAAATTGTTATGCAACAGAAAAGAAAAATAAATGCTAAAAAAACATTGAATTTCATTAAAAATTCTACTAAAGCGCGGAAACCAGAGAAAGTTGGTTGTAATTCATTTATAAAAATGATTGCGAAGAACGTATTAATCAAAAGATTAATCAATAATTAAACAAACCAAATACAAAAATCAAAAAATCAATAAAAAACCTACAAAAATCAAAAAATCAACAAAAAAATATATAAANTTTTTTTTTATTATTAGAAAAAAATGAAGTGCTATTATTGATTATATATATATAAACACANAAACAATATTATTAATAATGGCATCAATGGAAATTGCGGAATCTTTTTGCGGTACATGCCACATTATGATAGAATATTACAAAGCATTGAGAAAGAATGTTATTCACAATAATCTTCATAAATCTCCAAAGAAGCTTCGTAGTTTTATTAATAAGTTAAAGAAATCCTCGCCATTGGTAAGACAATCCGGTAATGCAACAAGGCGCGAAAGAAAGGACATTGATAGTGTAATGAAACAAGTGCATAAGTATGTTGTAAAACAATTATGTAAATGGCTAAAACATAACAAAAATGATATTAGTATTTTAGAATATATTGGTGAACAAATTAAACATCACCAGAATATGATCAATAGTATTAATGTCGCAAATGCGGGATTGATCCAACATTCTAAAAAAAAGAGAAAGACAAATTTACACAAGCGTTCTCATAAAAAGAGTGCTTTGAATGATTTAAGTGATGAAGATTCTGAAAGTGATAGCGATTCTGAAAGTGATGATTCCGAAAATGAGGAAATAGAAGTAGAAGATTTATTGTATGATGGTGTTGGGGAGTTAGTAGAATCTGATGAAGAATCTGACTCGGATGAAGAATCTGACTCGGATGAAGAATCTGACTCGGATTCGGATTCTGACTCGGATTCGGATTCAGATGAAGAATCAGAAACGGAAAAAAATCGTTCAAAAAGGCGTAAAGTCTCAAAAGAAAATGGTGAAAATACAACAAATAGCAGCAATATCAAGACATTGCGTGAATATTTGAAGAAACGTGATGAAAGACCGTATTCGAGTGTAAAGTCACAAATTGCATCATTTGAAAAATTAGAAAAGCAAGATCAGAACAAAATTGTTGAACAAATTTCAAAAACTAAAGAAAAATCCTCCTGCCCCTTAATTTACAGAATTATGTTATCTAATTTACCTCAAAATTGTAAGAATGATATTATCGAAAGACTGGAATCTCTCGATAAGAATGAAGATGAATGTCCCAAATACAGAGAATATGTAAATGCTGCATTACGTATTCCATATGGCGTTTATATTCGAAACAAGTTAAGTCCAAAATCAAAAAGATCAGACATTAAGAAATTCTTGAAAAACACTGCGAAATGTATGGATGAAGCTGTTCATGGTCATGAGAAAGCAAAGCAACAGATTTTGCAATTTGTTGCTCAAAATGTGTCAAACAAATCACCAAAGGGTTTGGTTTTGGGAATTGAAGGTCCTATGGGTAATGGAAAGACTACATTAATTGAGAAAGGATTTGCGAAAGCACTTGGTCGTCCTTTTGCAACGATTCCTTTGGGTGGTGTACAAGATGGTTCATTTCTGGAAGGTCATGGTTATACATATGAGGGGTCCAGGTGGGGACAAATTGTGAATGTATTGATTAATAGTAAATGTATGAATCCGATTATTTATATGGACGAATTGGACAAAGTTAGTCGAACTGCTAAGGGAGATGAAATCAATAATTTGCTAATTCATTTGATTGATCCATCTCAAAATCATCATTTTCGAGATAAATATTTCAGCGATATGAATATTGATTTGTCGCAATGCATTTTCATATTCTCTTACAATGATAGAGATGCGATTAATCCTGTTTTGATGGATAGAATTACTCATCTCAAGACGCGTGGGTTTCGTTTACCAGAAAAAGTGATTATTTCCAAGAGATTTCTACTCAAAAATATTATGGAAGATGTTGGTATTAGTACTAATAATATTGTATTTGATGATACTGTTTTAGAATGGATTATTCAAAATTATACGAATGAAGGTGGAGTTCGAAAACTAAAGAAGATTTGTTATGAAATTGTACGTGAAATTAATTTACGACAATTAACAGACAAAAATGTTGAATATCCATTTGTTGTAACTCGAAATATTTTGGAAGAAGATATTCTGAGTTCTCATATTCCTTATAAACACGACATGATTCACAATCAACCAGTTGTTGGAAAAATCAATGGTTTGTATGCAACATGTAATGATACTGGTGGAATTACATTAATTGAAGCGGTTTGGCTTCCAAGTGAAGCAAATCTGCATTTGCAATTAACCGGAAATCAAGGTAATGTTATGAAGGAAAGTATGCACGTTGGTAAGACATTGTCATGGTCATTATTAACTGATGAAGAACGAAAAAATCTTAAAGATTTTTGGAAAGAAAACGGAAATCAAGGAATTCATATCCATTGTCCTGAAGGTGGAGTACCAAAAGATGGTCCTAGTGCTGGAGCAGCAATTACTACCGCAATTTATTCATTAATGTCAAAAAAGAAAATTCGCAATGATATTGCAATTACGGGTGAAATTGATTTATGTGGAAAAATTATGGAAATTGGTGGTCTAGAAAGTAAAATTTTCGGTGCAAAAGCTGCTGGGTGTAAAAAGGTATTGTGTCCGAAAGATAATTCAAAATGCTTACAAAAAATTATTGATGAGCATCCAGATATTTTAAGTGACAATTTCCAAGTAAAATTGGTATCGACTATTGAAGATGTTTTGAAAATTATGTTAGTATAAAAACTTTGTATGTTGAAAAAAAATATTAATATTTATAATGGAAATTTCTAAATACCTAATTCTATTATTATTATTAAGTATTGTTGCTTTTTTTATATTTAGGCATAATACTAGTGAATCTTTTGTATCACCAGATCCTGATGGAAATGCATATTGTGATTCATATGATCCAAATCGCTCCGATGGTCGTCTAAGGAATGGTACATGTTATTACAGATATGATGCAAATAGTTGTAAAGATGTTGGAGATGATTCATGGAAAAAATGTAAAACGACACATGGTGATAGGAATTCAGGACAAAGAGATAGTGGAAGATATATTCGAAAAAGTAATGGAAGAAAAGAATTTTGTGAATGGAAGCCTGATGATGATGCGTCTACAGATAGTGATGGAAGTTGTGTAACCGATTTTAGTGAAAGTGAAACAGATGAAGAACCAGAAGAATTACCATTTGGATGTGTGAATCCTACTAAATATCGTGATTATATAAAAGATTCAAACGCTCTTGATAGTCCAAATACACACAGACATGATGAGAGTAAATGTAGTTCGAGTTTGTACGATGTATGGTGTGATGATCCAAGAGCAATATATCCAGCACCTGACGATTATCCAAATAAAAATAGTGATGCGTGTGATCCAGATGATTATGAAGAAAAATGTAAAGATCCAAATGCAAACAACGGAGATCCAAACTGGCCTGGCAGAGAAAAAAATTCTATATGTACATATGATTTTATAGAAAAACCACTTTTAGTAATTAGACAATTCAATTATCAACTTGAAATCCACATTCCAAAAAGTGGAGTATCCGTTTTTAATGAAAAAAATGGAACAAATTATTCAGATTCATCAGATGGATTATCAACAATTTTTAACGACATTTCTGCGAAAAAATATAATATTGTATTTTCTGGAAAAAGCTATGAAGTTGATTATATCAAATTTATGCCATCTTATATACAAAATACTTGGTCAAACGAATATATAGATCCATTATCAATTGATAATTCAAGCGTTTATTTATCATTGACTTTAAAAGAAATTAAAAATGTTTCTGCAAAAACAGATTATAATATTCCACCTGGCGATTTTTATACTCATGATTTTGTTTTTAATGAAATGGAAGAAATACCAATTTGCGTTATCAATTCGAATACACGATTTGATTTAAATAATAATCCTTCAAATGAAAATAGACCTATTACATATAGAATTGAAAATGTAAATGATCAAATAACATGTGTTAAACAACAATGGGTTCAATTATCTGAAAAAGAAACAGATGCAAACAATTGTGTTGGCAATAAAAAATCAGGAATACCAACCAGTGCCGACCAAAATGTTTCACAAATTGAATCTTCTAAATATGTCCATGATTCTGATAATTTAGTAGTTTATAAACTAGATAATAACAACAATTCATTTTCATGTAAAGAGAAAACATATATTCCCTTTGGAAATCCATCATATGATAATAATTTAAATAATTGTCCGGCGAATTATACCGATTGTAATGGAAATTTTATTCAAGAACCACCAAAACCAAAAGTTGAAAAAGTAGAATGTATTAATACTCCACCAGATAATTCCAATAATAGATGGCTGCAAATGCTTGGACAAGATGCTGTATAATTATTTAATTTTCTTAACACAAGTTTTATGAACTATATTAGGTTGGCATCCACATAATTGTCTTGAAGTTTTATGCTTCAAGTCGTATTCCATATGGTAAAGAAAATTTGCTATTTTACCGTCAACTAAAAATATTATTGAATAAGGTACAAATTCTTCAGCGCAAGCATTCAATAAATATATATCACTAATATCAAATGTTTGAATAAAATTGATAAGTTTTTTATAACTATAACCATCTATAGTTAATGCTTCATGAAGACCACCAAAAACACCTCCCTTATCCAATGCTTTTTTATATATATTATTATTTGTGAAACGTTTCCAATGCCATTTGTTAGGATAATTAGTACTTTCTACACTACTATGTGTCAAATGAGTATATTTGTGTGTAGGTTCAAGTGGTTTTAATATACTCATATCATCCAAAGTTAAATAATCAAAAAATATACATCTTTCTGACAATATCATTACATAATCAAAGTTTTGATTTGACATATGCAATAAATTACTAAAAATACCCTGAACTATAGAACCATGAAAACGTTTCTTTTTAATTCTCTCTGGATTTATAATTATTTTTATTTTTGAATTTTGAAATGAATTTTGAAATTTTATCAAATCAGTTTCATCATATTTAGGATCAAGATTATAAACAATAGTTATTGAATCAAACATACAAAATTGATCAATAGATTCAATTTGTTTTTTAGTATATTTGTTTGTATATGTGTTTATTGATAATAAAATTGTAGACATACTATACACATATATTTACTACAAATTAAAGAATTAATATATGTCTAAATAAAATTATAAATAATACACTTTTTCCCCTTCTTCATGTATTAAATATTTCTTATAATTCTTAACAATTTCGTCTGGAGATTTATTTTTAACTCTTTTATATAAAGATTCATATGTATCAACTGACATTGCGGATGTAATAATCGCTTTTATGTTATTATCATTTAGCCATTCTTTATATTTTTTGGAAGCATCATTGCGGGTTTTTGGCATATTATGTGTTTTTATTTTATCATCATTGTATACTAATATGATTTTATTACCTGAAGCCATTTGATGCCAAAACTTTTCTAATTTTTTGTTTTTTCCCCAAACAGTGTCTTGATCTTTGTATATTTCTATTAATCTTTTTGATTTTTTTTT
>JGI24820J26691_1000025_pt1 | contig 30987 bp, 28 predicted proteins | sample METZYME_5_50m_FD_26691 | JGI IMG/M metagenome (IMG submission 26691) | reverse complement strand
AGTACAAACATATTGACAGAACCTAGTGCTACTGGGGTTTATGGATTACGACTTGCTGGTGCAGCATCAACAACAATGACCGTTGAAGTTGATGGTATTGTGAGTCAAACTGTAGGAACAGGTGCTACTGCTTTAGGTAGAATCGTAAACTACGATCCAGCAACTCAAGTATTACAGTATTGGCAGGATAGATCAGTTGCTTCTGGTGATGCAACTTCCCTCTCCCAATTTGCACTAAATAGATTCACGGCTTCCCCTGCTACAGGCGGGAGTTTGAACGTTGTTGTAAAAACAACAGGGGGTACTGAAACCCTTGAAATTGATGATACGTTTACAGGAGTTTCTACTACCGTAAACAATAGAGCATATTATTTCGGTCAAACATTTACCTCTGGTATTGCTTCCCCAGAGATTAAGAAGTACTCAGGAGATATTATCTACCTTGATAATAGACCTGAAGTCACAAGAGCAACAAACCAACGTGAAGATATAAAAATTATCTTAGAATTCTGATACGATGCCACAGAACACCAACCTAAACGTCAGTCCATATTTCGACGATTTTGATTCTGAAAAGAATTATAACAAAGTCCTATTCAAACCCGGAACTCCCGTTCAGGCAAGAGAACTAACGACTTTGCAATCTATTTTGCAAGGACAAATAGAGAAGTTTGGAAAACATATATTCAAAGAAGGGTCAATAGTCATACCTGGTAAATTCTCGTATGATTTTGACTACACATATGTCAAGATAGAATCTACATTTTTTGGTGTTCCTGTAGAAGGTTATTACTCACATCTTGTGGGACGACGTATCAAAGGTAAAGACTCTGGTGTTACAGCGAAGGTTATAAAAGTATTATCACAGACAGAATCTATAGAACAATGCACTACTTTGTACATAAAATATGAGGGTAGTTCTGATGACTTGACTCGTGATACATTTCTTGATGGTGAAAATCTGATTACATTATCTACTTTCACCTATGGAGTAACTACAATTGAAGAAGGATCTGATTTTGCTACTGCGATTACTTCAAACGCTACTGGTACTGGTAGTTCTTTTACAATTGTTAGAGGCGTATTCTTCGCTAGGGGTGCCTTTGTTGAAGTAAAAACTGAATCTATAATTTTGGATCAGTATTCTAATTCTCCAAGTTATAGAGTTGGTTTCAATGTTGTAGAGAGTATTGTAACTGCTGTAGACGATGATAGTTTATATGATAACGCTGCTGGATTCAGTAATTTTACTGCACCTGGTTCTGATCGTTTGAAGATTGAATTAAAACTTACCAAAAAACTTACAACAGACTTCAATGATGAGAACTTCATTGAATTACTAAGAGCACAAGAAGGTGAAGTAAAAACTATAGTCAATAGAACTGTATATAATGAGTTAGCAAAGGAGTTTGCACGTCGTACTTATGATGAAAGTGGAAACTATTATGTTACTAAGTTTGATATAGAGGCAAAAGAGTGTCTCAACGATAGATACTCCACATTCGGTCAATACACTGTAAATCAAATTACAGAAGACGGAAACAAACCAACAAAAGATTTACTATGTCTACGCATAGGTCCTGGTAAAGCATTTGTAAAAGGATATGAAACACAAGTTGCGGGTAATGCATTTGTTGATGTTGTAAAACCTAGAACTACCAAAACTATTGAGACAAGAGCAATACCTTTCGTAGCAGGAAATAGACTTAGACTAAACAATGTATTATCTGGTGCTCAAATCAAAGTAGACACCACAGATACTATAGAACTTAGAGATGCAAGATTAGATTCTACCAAATCTAACTCTGTTGGTAATGTAATTGGTCGAGCAAGAGTTTATGATTATAAACTTCAAAACTCTGGTTATACTAATAATTCATCAGTGTATGAGTTATTTTTATATGATATTGTAACTGATACATCAATCACAATCAACAACGCAATATCTCTAAATGCTCCTGCACTTATAGAGGGTTCTAGATCTGGTGCTAGAGGTATGCTGAAGACTGACGTTTCTAATTCAGCAACACTGACCTTATCTGAAACTTCTGGTAAATTTGTAAATGGTGAACAGATTATAATAAATGGTGTGGCACAAGGTTTTATCATAACTGCTACTACAGAGTATGATATATCTGATGTAAAATCAGTCAGAGGAACTGGTGGTGGTAGAACATTTACTGCTGACGTTTTACTAGAAACAAAAACAGATTTTGGAGCAAGAGGATTTTCAATCAGTGCTCCATCTGGTGGTGTAAGCACATTGTCATCTAGTGGTACAGGTTGGGCAAAATTCCTAAAGGTTGGTGATATCATAGAATACACTCAGAGTGGTGTAAGTCTCCCTTGTTATCATAAAGTTACTGCTATATCTGCTACTGGTCTAACTGCAACTGTAGATGATGTTGCTGATGTATCAAATGTATGTGATGGTACNTTACCAACAGGTGCTATTGCAATTAGTGGANTAAAAGTNGTATCTGGTCTACTAAGAGAATCAAAAGACGCCTTCCTATCAGCAGATATGCCACACAATTATGTTGCGTCTGTTGACCTAACTGATTCTACTCTCTTTGTTCGTGAAGAGGTGGTAAATCTAACCACTAATAGTGGAGGTCAGATGGATCTACCCTCATTGGTAGGTACTGAATTTGTATATGCAGGATTTGATGAGGAAAGATATAATATCATGTACAATGATGGTAGTGTAGAGGATCTAACATCTGATCAATTTGTATTGACTAACGGTGGTAAGAGTGCAACTATATCTGGTTTGACTGCTAACCAATCATCTAATGTTGATGTACATGTAACCAAACAGAAGTCTAAAGTCACATCTAAATCAAAGACACTTGTAAAATCAGGAGTATTAGATGTTACTGGTTCTAAAAATGCTGGTGCATCTGGAGATGGTTCTGGTCTTACAACAAGTGCAGTATATGGTAAGAGAGTACAAGATAGAGAAATATCTTTAGACGTTCCTGATGTTGTTGCAGTTCATGCTGTATTTGAAGCATCAGGTGAAGGCACTCCAGTAATACCAAAAATTACTATGGCATCTTTCACAGGTCCTAGTAGTAATAACTCAGACATCATTGTTGGAGAGGTGGGTATAGGTAAGTCCTCAGGGTGTGCAGCGTACGTTCTAGCACGTTCTGGAACAGATGGGGTAGAAATATGTGTCAAGAACTCTAAGACCTTTATAGAGACTGAGGAGATATCATTTGACACCTCAGGTGTAAGGGCAAATATTTCTATTGTTTCACCTGGCGATCCTAATATTCGTGCAAACTTCTTATTGGATAATGGTCAGAGAGAAGAGTATTATGACTTTGGAAGACTTGTAAGAAAAGGAACTGCTGCTGAACCAAATGGTAAATTGAAGATATACATGGATCACTATACCATAAATTCTGAGGATTCTGGTGATCTGGTTACAGCATCATCTTATGAAAAAACACAATATGATGCAGTTCCTACATTAAATGGTCAAAGAAATACTGATATTATAGATTTACGTCCACGTGTTGCTAACTTTAGTGGTTCTAGATCTCCATTTGAGTTTGCTTCAAGAAACTTTAGTGCTACTGGTCAGTCGTGTGCTATTTTAGAGAGTAATGAGAATATAACATTTGATTATGACATCTATCTTGGTAGAAAAGATAGATTATACATCAATCCTAATAGTAGTTTTACCGTTGTAGAAGGCACACCAAGTGAAACTCCTGTCTTACCTGATGTTATCAACGATAGTTTCTTACTAGCAGAGATTGAGTATAACCCTTATGTGTATAATGCTCGTGGTGACGTCAAAATAGACTTCAAAGCTAACAGACGTTATACCATGAAAGATATTGGTAAGTTAGAGACTAGGATTGAAACATTAGAAGAGGTTACATCTCTATCACTCCTTGAGACTAAAACATCTGCACTTACTATCAAAGATCCAACCACTGGTCTTGATAGATTCAAGAACGGTTTTGTTGTAGATCCATTCAATAATTATGATATAGCAGATAAGACGCAGACAGAAATAAAATTTGAAGTAGATGGTGGTAAACTTACTGCAAGAAAACATCGTGATGCTATAGATCTTCTTATGGGGTCAAACACTGTGGTAGGTTTGACTGGTGCACCTGATCCTACAGTGGATCCTAGATTTGCTACTGATCTAAATTCACCTAACATCAAGAAAACTGGTAATGTGGTTACTCTTGATTACGAAGAGATAATAGATAGAAATCAACCATTTGCTACACGTCTTGAAAGTGTAAACCCATACATGTATAGGGATTGGAATGGTAGGTTACATCTTGATCCAGAGCAGGATGTTTACATCAATAGAAATCAAGTATCCATAGAAGAAGGTATTGCATTCTCTAATGACTTCTATGCACAAACTGAACCTCAACCATTCATGCGTGAGCAAAATATTGAATTCAATGTAACCACCCTAAAACCTGACACTAATCATTTTGCCTACTGGTCTGGTACAGATATGATTGACACTAACTCATATATCGTACCAAAACTATTAGAAGTAACACCTGTCAGTGGATCATTTGAAGTAGGTGAGACTGTAAGAGGTCTTGCTGTATCAACACAGAACGCAAGTCAAGGTGAGGATATAAGATTCAGACTTTGCACACCAAATCATAAAGCAGGTCCTTTCTCAGCTCCTAATATCACATACACTGTGAACCCATACAGTCCTACAGTTGGATTATCATCTTCTTATTCTGAGACATCTACAGTCTTGAACGTTGACTGTGCGTCATTGAACCAAAAATCAGATGGTAACTTCTTTGGATTCATCACTAATGGCATGCTCTTAATAGGTGAGAATAGCGGAGCACAAGCAACTATATCTAATGTCAGATTGGTTAGTGATGACGTTGGAACATTACAGGGTTGTTACTATATTCCACCAAATACATTCCAAGATGGTGATAACGTTGCAGTGATCACGCAAGTAAAACCTGAGGATAGAATACCTGGTAAAAACATATCAAATGCAGAGCAACAGTTCTTTTCAGAAGGATTTGAAATTACAGAAACGACTGTAATAAGGACAGAACCAAACCTTCCTGTACCTGTAATCAACAATATTACTAATGTAACCAATAATATTACTAATATTACCAACGTAACCAATATCAACCATGGACCCATGGAGATTGAAGGTGACCCACTAGCACAGAGTTTTGAAGTTGGTGAAGATAACGGTATATTCATGACTGGTGTTGACTTATTCTTCCAAAGTAGATCTGAACAAATTCCAGTAAACGTCCANATNGTTACTCTTGAGAATGGATTCCCATCTAGGAAGATAATGAAGAATAGTCAGGTTGAACTAGAACCATCTCAGGTCAATATATCTGATGACGGAACAGTTCCAACTAGATTCCAATTCCCTCAACCCGTTTATCTACCACGAGGTGACTATGCAATNTATCTTGGATCTGCATCTGCTGATTANGATGCATGGATATCACAGGTTGGTGAGAATGATATAACAACTGCTAATCTNAGTCAATTCCAACAAATTGTTGTATCTAAACANCCCACACAGGGNTCANTATTCAAAGCACAAAGTAACACCACATGGACTGCTTCACAGTTAGAAGACTTAAAATACACAACACACAGAGCAAAATTTGTAGAAGGTAATGGTACAGTAAGACTCTATAACCCACAATTAGGCAAGTACAATGAAAGAAACAAACTCGGAGAAAACCCAATCGAAACATTCTCCAAGCAAGTCTTTATCGGACTTGGATCAGGAACTGACACTCCGTTCATCACAGAAGGAACAATTATATCGCAAAGCAATAACACGACTGCACGAGGAGTTGTTGGTGCAAAACTCTCTGCAATCTCACAAGCAGCGAACTCGCTCTCAATCACCAACGGTGGAGCAGGATATGAAGACAACAACTACGAAGTAACACTCTCTGCCATCACAGGTAAGGGAACTGGTGCTATAGGTATTGTTACTGTGTCATCTGGTGTAGTTACACAGGCAACCATCAAAGGTGATAATACAGGTAAAGGATACAACGTGGGTGATACCTTGACTGCAAACTTAGGTTCTAAGGGATTAGGTCAAGACTTGATACTTACTGTTGGTGTTACTACTGTGACCAACGCATTACAACTTACAAACTGTTCTGGTGCAGAATTCAACACTTCTGACACTATCACTATNATACCTTCTGCTGGTGCAGGAGCTGGTATAGCATCAGCCCANANTGCTATCATCCCTCAACAAGTAACAGTAGACTCCAATCAATTTGATGGACAACACTTCAAGGTATATCATCCAAATCATGGTCATCATGATATTGGATCTGTAGTGACATTTGATAATATTACTGGTGATACAGTGCCAACAAAATTGAGTGTGGGATATGCTTCTAGTGTCACATCTAATGTTTCTATAGCAAGTTCTGCTGGATTCAACTTCTTTGAGGGTGCTCAAGTTTCCGCAAGTAATCCTGGTTATGCATTGATTGGAGATGAGATTATAGAGTATACCTCGGTTGGAACCAATGTTCTATCGGGCACAATACTACGTGGTGTCGATAGCAGTCTCGCTAGTGATCATGCAATCAATGATCCAGTGCAGAAATATGAGTTGTCTGGTATATCTCTTCGTAAGATAAACAAGACACATAATATAAGTGATACCAACACTATACCAGATCAGGTTTCACTTGATCATTATTATGTCAAGATAGGTGGAACTAAACTGTTCAACAAAGACAAAGTTGGTGGTGGAACTAGAGGACTAGCAACTACTAACATTATATTTGACACAGTCAATCCAAATATCAGTCATAGTGTGCCTGTTGGTACTAAAGTTACTGGTAAGGTAAGAACCATCACAGGTAAGAGTGTTGGTGGTATAGAGACACCTTACTTAGATAAAGGATTCCAAGATATCTCTTTATTCGGTAAAACTAATCTTGGATCAACAAGAATGATTGCTACTAGGGAAGTAGAAACATCAAAGAGTACAATCCTTCCATTGCCTGGTGCTAAATCATTCACATTTGAAGCAACATTGACGTCTGAAGACACCAATGTCTCACCTTCAATCAACGTGTTTACAAGTTCTATTCTTACAGAGTCAAATCGTATCAATAGACCTATCAATAACTTCAAGATAGATAACAGATCAAATCTTCTAGAAGATCCACATGACTTTGTATATCAGACAAAGGAGATTGGATTAGAGAACCCATCATCTTCACTCAAGGTATTATTTGCAGCGATGCGTCCACCTAGTGCTGACATTAGAGTTCTATATCGCTTGAAGAGAGCAGACACATCAGCGTTTGACAAGAAGTATGAACTATTTCCTGGNTTCAAGAATTTAGATTCTGCCGGAGATGTNCTAAATCCAGATAACAATGATGGACAGTCTGATAAAAAAATTCCAGCTAGTTTGAATAATCAGTTTGTAGAGCATGAGTACACAGTAGATAATCTACCACAATTTACTGCATTCCAAATCAAGGTTGTATTCAACTCAACGAATCAATCTGAGTCTCCCGAACTAATGGACTTCCGTACAATCGCAGTAGCATAATGTGCACAGAAGCACCCAAAAAAACAGCAAAGAGACTTATAAAAAAAGCAAAGAAACATCCAGAGCAATATAATGCATCTGATATTGTTTATGCTAAACTTATAAGGAGGTCTGAAAAGAAAAATGAAAACTCTTAGTCAATTCAGAAAAGATGTAAAAATTGCATCTCATGATAAACGGTTATTCAAAACTCCCCCTGCAACAGGTGCTGGAGCAGATGTAATAGCAGGTCCTAATTTTAAAAATGCAGCTGGAGTTGGTAAAGGTTCAGTTAAATCAGGCACTCCAAATAATCCATTCGGTGTAAAAGTATAGTATGCCAATCAACGCTTGGAGTTTAGCAGCAGAGGTTCTTGAGGGAACCCTAGATGAAACTTACCCCATTATCAAAAATGAAAAAAAGGATCAAAGTGAAGGATCATCCGAATCTAGAAAGGGATCCGAAGACTAACGCTATAGTCTCAACTGATGACACTGGTTATCAGAAATACATGAATCAAAAAGCAATTATTCAGAGACAGCAAGAGAGGATAGAGTATCTAGAATCTGAAATCATTGTAATAAAACAGATGTTGCTGAATAAATAGATCTGAATATACTATTTCCTGATGGCAGTCCCAGTTGTAAATATACAAGTTGAACAGGGGACTGATTTCTCTGCCACATTTTTCGTGACAGATGCAAACGGTTCCGACCTCAATCTNATCAATCATAGTATTGATGGTAAGATGAGAAAGCACCCAGAATCAGAAGGTTTTATTGGTTTTGGTGTTACTTTTGGTAGCGATCCTCTTGAAGGAAAAATAGTATTATCGTTGACTAACGTACAGACAGGTATTATCACTGCTGGCAGATATGATTATGATGTCATAGTAACCAATGACACTACCAGTAAGAAGACTAAGGTAATTACTGGTCAAGCACAAGTAAACGGAACTGTTTCCTAATGAGAGTTCGCCTTGCTAATAGTAGTTTTCATGTTCGTATAGGAAAAGGATCATCCTTCTCTAATGCTTCTGGACTCAAGGTAAGATTAGGAGGCGGTGGCGGTTCAGGCTCTGGAGGATCCGACGTGGAAAGACTATCAGAACTATCTGATGTTAACATAACTAACCTAACTTCAAGCACTAATAGGTTTGTTTTGGTTTATGATGCACCTACATCATCATTCAAATTTGTAAATCCGGATGAGGTAATTGATGCAGCAGTCGGGTCGGGAACTGTGCCAGGTGGTGCTCCTGCTGCTGGAGGATTATCAGATGATTCCTTAGGATATATTGAGAACGAAATGGACGATAGATTGGATAATAAGATAGATTTAGACGCTGGAACTTTCTAAATAGTAACATAGTGGCTGTCTCTACAGCTTTTTTTTGAAAGGTACATACCAAATAGAGAATGTTATAAACACAATACTCTAGGAGAGTAGTATAGAAAAATGCCCGCACCTATTTTAAAGTTTAAAAGGGGTAATCTAGTTGATTTACCCGCCTTACAAGCTGGTGAACCGGGTTTTACAGTAGACAAATTTGATCTGTTTGTCGGTGTAAACTCCACCAGTAACGGTAACAAAATAGTTGGTTCTGCAAGGTATTGGACAAGAGAAACCACAACAGCTGGTTCAGGTGTCAACCTAGTAGAAGGAACAGACAATGGCACAAGTGCCATAACAATCAAAGCACCAGCAAGTTTGGCTGGTGATCAAACATATATTTTTCCTGGTTCACCTACATCAGGTGGTTTCCTAAGGAGTGATGGAAGTGGAAACCTATCTTGGGACACAGGTTCAGGATTTAATGGAGGATCATTCCCTCTAAGTGCATTAGACATAGATGGTGGTACAGACATCGGTACAGCACTTGCTGATGGAGATGAATTTATTGTAGACGATGGTGGTGGCGGTACCAATAGAAAGGTAGACGCTTCAAGAATAAAAGATTACGTCCTAGGTGGTGGTCAAGGTGCTAACTTTGCTGCTATTAAGGTATCTGGTATTGGTACAGTTGCATTTGTAGATTCTACACAACTAAAAGTATCTGGTATCTCAACATTTACTGGACAAACAAACCACTCGACAATAAACGCATCTGGTACAGTAACTGCTAACCAATTTACTGGATCTGGAGCAGGATTATCTGCTGGCACAACACCTTTATCTACTTTAGATATTGACGGTGGCACAGATGTCGGTGCTGACTTAGTAGATGCTGACTTGATTATAGTTGATGATGGAGCAGGAGGTACAAACCGTAAATCTGCAATGTCTAGAGTCAAGTCTTATGTTCTAGGTGGTGGATCAGGTGCTACATTTGCTGCTATCAATGTAACTGGTATCTCTACTCAAGCATTTGTTGATTCAACTCAGTTGAAAGTATCTGGTATCTCAACATTTACTGGACAGACAAACCACTCAACAATCAATGCTTCAAGCACTATTACTGGTACTGCATTCCATACAGGTGCTGAAGGATCTGCAATCAGAGTTACATCAAACACAATCTCAGGTCCTGCAACAATCACTCTTGACCCTGCGGGTGTGGGTGATAACACAGGTAAGGTTGTAATCGCTGGTGATTTCCAAGTAGANGGTACAACAACTACGGTNAATTCTACCACTATGACAGTGGATGATAAGAACCTTGAGTTGGGTACAGGTGCTGCTAATGATGCTGCTGCTAACGGTGGTGGTCTTACTATAGTATCTGGTGAAGGTAACAAGACATTCAATTTTGAAGCAACTGGTGACAACTTAGGATCTTCTGAGAACCTAAACATTGCATCTGGTAAGGTATACAAGGTAAACAACGTAGAGACATTGAGTGCAACCACTCTTGGTGCTAACGTTGTCAACTCTTCTCTTACTAATGTTGGTACACTAACTGGTTTATCTGTAAGNGGTACTGCATCTGTTACAGGTCAGATTACAGCAGGAGATCTAAGAAATTCTAGTGATGGTCTAATACCTTTAGTTGGTGTTCAAACTGCATCTGGTCACACAGGTTTAGTTACAGCATTCAAGTTCAGAGGATCTGGTCTTGATAACTTCATCGTTTCANATGGTGTTGCTGATGTTATCCTAACTGGTGTTGCTGCAACAACATTTACATCAAGACAGACACATACTGCTACACAAGGTCAAACTACTTTCACAGTATCTGCTGGATATCAAGAAGGATTCATTGACGTTTATCAAAACGGTGTTCGTCTTATAAACGGTACAGATTACTCTGCTGAAAACGGATCTACATTCGTTATGACAGAGGGTGCAACTGTAGGAGATGAGTTTGAATCAGTAGCATGGAAGGGATTAGGTAACATAAATTCTCTACAAAATCTAGACATTGTAGATAATCTAACAGTTACAGGAGTCACTACCACAGGTAGAGTTGACGGTGATCTGAATGGAACTGGTATCGATGTTTCTGGTATTGGTACAGTTGCATTCCTCAAGTCAACGACTGCAACAGTTGGTGCTGGACTAACAGTTACAGGTGCTTTAGATGTAGACGGTGTAGCAGANTTTGCTCAGAACGTGACAATTGAGGGAAACCTCACNGTCAACGGTACAACAACCCAGATGAACACAGTCAACATGTCCATNGAGGATACGTTGCTTGAACTTCAAAAGGTTGACGGTGGTGCTCTAAGTTCTGATACTAACAAAGACGTTGGTTTGATATTGAACTACTACAGTGGATCTGCGAAGAAATCAGCATTCTACTGGGATGACAGTGCTGCAAGATTTGTCGTTGCTGGAGAGGCATCTGAGACAAATGGAGTCATGACACCAAGTGCATATGGTGGACTAGAGATAGGTTCCTTATACGTGAATGATTGTGCAGGACAATCACAAGTTATTTCATGTTCTGGAACAACAAGAAGTCTGGAAAATATAACAGTGGATGGTGGCTCGTTCTAACACGAGTAAAAAGTGATATAATTAGGGGTGTATACACACCCCTTTTTTTATGGATCAAGTTCAAGAATTACAACAACTATTACAAATCTATATCAGACGTTTGAATGAGGAAACATCAAAGTCAATAGCATTTGAAGCAAGAATAGTGCAGTTGATAAATCAGATAAATTCTATGCAACCACAAGGTAAGGATGCTGGTGACTTTNCAACACCACCTAAAAAGAATGTAGGAAGAGGTAAGACAGCNAAGTAATGGACTCGTATTTCAATGGAATCTGGAAAGACACGAATTATCAATTTCTTCAGTATAGTGGCTATAATCTGGTCGATTACGTTAATAATCAAAGACCTGATAGCGTCCTAGATGTAGGGTGTGGTTATAATAGACTCAAGGGAAAGATACACAACCTTATAGGAATAGACCCCTATAATGATTGTGCTGACATGAAAATATCTTTAGAGACTTTGGTAACAGATCCTACAGATCCCATATATGAAAGGAGTGCATTTGATATAGTGTTGTGTTTAGGGTCTATAAACTTTGGTGATGAGAAGAATATTGATAATCAATTAAGACTACTGCATCCGTTGTTTAGAAAGGAGATGATATTCAGAGTCAATCCTGGCATACCACATAGAGGTGTAGAAGGTATTGAATGGTTCGGGTGGTCACAAAAAAAGATATACTCAGTCGCAAGAAAATATAATTATGTTGTAAAAGACTTGAAAATGGAATATACAGAACAGAATGATCTAAGATACTTTTTCATCTATACTAAATAACAGTGTAGATAAGTTAAATACAATGCTTTCTGGAACCGATTTCGTCAAGAAGATCAAAGAGGGAAACAAAGAACTATTTGAAGCATCACGCTCAAACGTTCGTCGTTTCTTCGCTTCCAACCCAAGTGATGAGTATCTAGTCGAGCATTTTCGTGGACGCATGGTCAACGAAGCTCAGAATATGTACGCTATCGCTGGTCAGGTTGCCACTTCCGATCCTTCTACAGACGTAAAAGACTTAGAACTTCTAAGCCGTCAAGCTATGGACGAAGCAAAGCACTTCCGTATGGTAAAGGAAGTTATAGAGCACATCACTGGTGAACCACTAGATGTTGCTGCTGCATTCGCTGCTGAAGCAGAGAAACCTCAGGCAAAAGGTGCTGAACTTTTAGATAAGTATGAAGCATCTGATGATGAAGCTGCACTCGCTGCATACCAATTGGTAGCAGAAGGAAGAGCAGAAGCAGTATGGAAAGAAATGGCAGACTGTGTAGAAGATAAGTTTATCTCTTCACGTTATGCAACTATTGCTAAAGACGAAGGATTCCACTCAAACTTAGGTGGACGTTCACTTTCAAGATTAGTTGAAGGTAGCGAAGAACTTCAATCACNTGTTCTCTCACTTGTAGAGAAGATGAGAGCAGATCTACTTGAGATCAGCAATAAGAACACTGCTACTCCTCTAGCCGTTGTCTAAAGGATTTACGTCCTTTACGGATCTCATTATCTAACCAATGGTCTTTGATGGGATAGACATACTTATGATTGGCATCGACAGTTACAAAATTGTCGATGCCTTCTTTCGTTACAGGGAACTCTAATATTCTCCCAAGGTACTCCATGTACCTTTCTTTGTATAAGAAAAATGCCTCGTGGTCTATAAAATGATGCCTTAGATCAGAATAGTAATCTAGTGCAATATCCATAGTCACTTCACCACCAACTCTTTTTTGTTGTAGTTCGTTTATATTTCTATCTCTACATACAACCGCTATAATCGGTTCAATTCCCATGGTGACTGCTTTATAAGCAACCTCCTTGATCTTTGGTGTGCGTCTAACACCGTCATAAAAGAATGGTACAGATACATTTGCACAGAAGAAATCTCCTTCTGGAAATTCTAATTCATCTGGGTATACCCAATATCTGGCAAATGGTTCCTCATCACTTGGCACCCAATAATTATCTTTGAGTGAATCCCACCCTTTGACCATAGGGTGTGCTGAGAGAAGTCTTGCGAAAAGATGATTACCAGAACCCTGTGGTCCTGTAACGATTAGTAATTTTTTACTCATAGGTCACCCATTTTTCGTCTTCGGTTTTGCTACGTGCAGTATTACCTACACCTACATCTCCTACTATATTTCCAGTAGATATTTCAATCTTAAAATTCCTTTTATCATTGGGATCTGACCATCCACCACAACAACCTGTTCCTTCCTCATCATATGCATGATCCCTATCTTTAGGTTTCATTGGTTCTTCTATGTTTGGATTCCATGGAGATGGAACACCTGTTCTATTGCAATCGTCTAGAGGACTGTCTTTAATGTAACTTATATACTTGTTATTAGCATCTAACTCAAGTATATTACTGATCTTATCTCTCTCGTACCATGCGATTGGCATGCCGATATCTAAAGATTTTAGGTACTCCTCTTTGTAAAGGTACAGAAGTTCGTAACTGAGGAAAACAGGTTTATAAAAACCAGACAACTGATCCAAGAAGTACCTAACCGTAGACTCTCCCCTAAGTCTCGTCTGCTGATGTCTGAGAATATTCTGGTCGCGTCCGACCACACAAATTCTCACCTTGATCCCAAGTGACTCGACCTTTTTTGCAAACTGCATGATGTTTGGACGTCTTATAGTCCCTAATTCCTTGATGCCGAGTGGGACACTAACCGATGTAAAGAAATATTCGCTNTGTGACCAATCAAATTCGTCAAGTAANTCTGGATTTTTCCAGTACTTGGCGAAGGGTTCTGATATACGGTGTGCCTCCCAGTAATTATCCAAAAGACTTTTCCACCCAAAAACATCCTCGTGTAGTGAGAAGATTTTTGACCAAAGATGGTTTCCCGATCCTTGAGGTCCTGTGAGTATCACGAGTGTCTTGTCCATACCTATAAATTGAAACCCATACTAATTATAACACATAAATACTGCTGTGACAGTCTCTACTGTTTTTTTGATAGGTATATACCACATTAGGAATGGCAAGTCCAACAATTAAGATTAAGCGATCTAGTGTCGCTGGAAAGGTACCGCATTACCCTACAACGCTTGATGTAGGTGAGTTTGCAATCAACACTGCTGATGGAAAGGTATTCATAGCAGCAGGAGTTGGTGCGGGAGTAACCGTAAGGGAAGTAGGAATATCAACTGCTCAAGTACTCGCTTCAGGTATTGGTACATTTAGTTCATTAGTAGTAACTGATGAAGGACATTCAATTGTTGGTATATCTACAGGTTCAGCAAAAGTAGAGTCAGCAATAGATGCTGGTAATCAATGGCATCACGTAGGATTTTTTGATCATAGAACTGGATATCAAAAGGTAAAGACAAACGGATTGACATACAATCCAAACATTGGAAAGTTATATGCTGGTATAGGAAGTTTTGGTGCTGTTAGTGCAAATATTAATGGTTTTACTGGTAATATAAACTCAACTGGTATAAGCACTATATCAGGATTTAAGTTTCCGTCATCTGACGGGACTGAGGATCAAGCACTTGTTACGGATGGAGCAGGATCGCTATCGTTCAAAACCATCTCAGGTGGCGGTGGAGGAGGTGGTGCTGTAGGTGGTGCTACAAGTATTAGCACTAATAATACTATAGCAACAATGGGACAAACCCAATTTACTGCACCTAACGTATTTGATGATGGTGTACAAGCAACCTCATTCCCTGTCCTCGTAACATTGAATGGTGTAAAAATGAGAGTTGGTGCATCAAATGATTATCAACTATCTGCACCACAAACAATCAATTTTAACTCTGGGGTGAATATAGGTGACAATGTACAAATTACTGTCTATTTTGGACACACGTTTGAAGAAGAGTTATTTACAGCAACGCAAAATCAAACAACGTTTACGCTTGCTGGATCTCTCTCTGCTTCTAAGAACTACAGAGTTTATCTCAATGGGGTCAGACTCAGAAACAACATTGACTATCAAGCGTCTGCTGCTGTTGTATTGGCTCAAGCTTGTGCAGCTGGAGATGAGGTGGATATATGCTCAGATCAAGCCGAAGATCAACTAATTGCTAATGATGGTCAAGTATCATTTGCACCATCAAACTCTAGTACATCTTCTGATAATATGGAGATATATTTGAATGGTGTTTTACTATCAAAAGGTGTTGATTGGAGTATAGGTAGTCCTGCTGTAACAATAATTGAACCTTCAACTGGTCTAGACGTAGGTGATGAGTTAGATATTGTTGTAAGACGTTCATAAATACAGGAAAGTATATCATAAATGGCTAACCCTGCAACTAGAGAAGAATTAGTAAAGTATGCGAAGAGGCAGTTGGGTGCACCTGTACTTGAAGTTAATGTTGCTGATGAACAAGTCGAAGACTTGATGGATGATGCTATCCAAATATATCAAAACCGTCACATGGATGGTGTTGAGTTGATGTATCTAAAGCATAAGATAACAACTAACTTTTTGGATGCAATAAAAGCGAGGAAAGATGATGTCGCAACTGGTATTACAACTACTACAGCTTCTGCTAATATTACAGGTATTGGCACAACTGTTTTTTCTTTTGAAGAGAACCAAAACTTTATTCAAATTCCTGACGCAGTAATAGGTATAGAAAGAGTATTCAAATTAGATAATAGACTCATCAGTACAAACATGTTCAATATCAATTACCAGTTGATGTTGAATGACGTGTACTTCTTTAGTTCAATGGAACTGATGGGATACACAATGACAAAAAGATATTTGGAAGATTTGGATCATATATTACATCCAGAAAAACAGATAAGATTCAACAGGCGTCAGAACAGATTATACCTTGATGTAGACTTTTCCAGTATGCAACCAAATGATTATCTTATTATAAGATGCTATCGTGTATTGAATCCTAATGACTATCCAAAAGTTTATAATGATCCATTCTTGAAAAGATACTTCACTGCACTGTTGAAAAAACAATGGGGTCAGAATCTCATTAAGTTTGCGGGTGTAAAATTACCTGGCGGTGTAGAACTAAATGGTAGACAGATATACGAAGATGCTCTAGGTGAGATTGAGAATCTAGAGAGTAAAATGGCAACTGAATATGAATTACCACCACTAGACCTTATAGGATAATGAAAACATTCAAACAATTCATGAAAGAGGGAGGTTTTGTTCACAGAATCAAAGACCTCAAAACTTTACCAGATAAAGAAAAAATGAAAGGGTATGATATAATTTTTGGCACTGCAAGAGGGAAAGGTTTGACTGATAGATTGAGTAATTTCAAGAAAGACACTGGTGGCGTTTAAATGGCACTCAATCCGTTCTTTCAGCAAGGTACTCCGTCTGAGCAAAATCTTGTTCAGGACTTGATAAATGAACAGATCCGAATATATGGGGTCGAGTTTGTTTACATGCCAAGAAACTTTGTGAATGTAAAAACTATAATGAGAGAGGTCTCTAGTTCTACTTTTGACCAATCAATTCCTATTGAGGGTTACATTGAGTCATATGAAGGGTTCGATTCTGGATATAACTTACTAACAAAATTTGGTGTGAGATCTACTGCTGAGATGAAGATTGTGATATCTCAGGAGAGATATAAGAATGTAGTGTTACCTTTGGTGCAGACAGGTTTAGCAAATCCAACTGACCGTCCTAATGAAGGTGACTTACTATACTTCCCATACAGAGACTTACTACTAGAAATCAAATATGTAGATGATGTTAGTCAATTCTATCAGTTACGTAAAAACTACACATACACACTTACCTGTGAACCATTCGAGTACGAAGACGAGGTTATCGACACTGGTATTGCTGCAATAGATGATGACATGGCAACTGCTGGATATGACGCAACATTGAAGTTAGTTGCTGTAGGTAGCACTGCGAGCGTGATAACAACAGTTGTAAATGGAGGTATTGGCAGGATCGACCTCCTTGACGGAGGTACAAACTATACTGCTGATCCACGTATCAGGATCAGTGCTCCTGTAGTATCTACTGGTATCACTGCAACTGCTATTGCTATTTCAACTGCTATAGGACTCACTGACAGTAGAAGGGTACAAGATGTATTCATAACAAATCCTGGTGCTGGATACACATCACCACCCACAATTCAGTTCTTACCTGATGATGGTAAAGGTAGTGGAGCGTCCGCAAGAGTTGCCATATCTACGACTGGTTCTGTGGGTGTTGTTACCATAACCAATGTTGGTACTAAGTATACTGTTCCTCCAACACTTACGTTTGACAGTCCACCTGGTGCAGGTACAACTGCAACTGCTGTTGCTGTATTGAATGATACTGGTGGAATTGGTGCTGTGCGTATTACAAACGCTGGTTCAGGTTATGCAACTGTTCCAGATATAACTGTTTCTGCTGCTGGAACTATAGGTGTTGGCACATTCTCCTTTGGTGAAATTATTACTGGTCANTCCTCACTTACAACTGCATTTGTTACATCATGGCATGCTCCTTCTCTCACTCTTACTGCAAGGAATCTTGCTGGTGACTTCAATGTTGGCGAACTTATTGTTGACAATGAAGGTTCTGCATACAGACTACATAGTATTAATTACGATGATAATGACGCATACAACAGTGGTGATGACATCCAAGTTGAAGCAGACGACATCCTAAACTTTACAGAGAAGAATCCATTTGGTGAAGTATAATGATAGGTAATTATTTTTACAACGAGACAGTCAGAAAGACCGTAATTGCTTTTGGAACTTTATTTAATAATATAAAGATCAAAAAGTTTGCGAGTGATGGTAAGTCTATAAGTCAAATAAAGGTGCCTATTGCATATGGTCCTATACAAAGGTTTCTTGCGAGGATAGAACAACAATCAAATTTTGATGATAACGTAGCAATCACACTACCAAGACTATCATTTGAGTTGACTTCTTACACTTATGATCCTACAAGAAAGGCATCTCCTGTGCAAAAATTTACTATGAAGTCTCCTAATGACAAGATAAAAGTCAAAAAGATGTTTTTACCAGTGCCATATGATATTGGGTTTAGACTTAGTTTTGCTACCAAACAACAAGATGATGCTCTGCAAATCATAGAACAGATATTACCATTCTTCCAACCATCATATAACGTAACAATCAGCATGCTGGAAGGTGTGGAGGAGAAAAGAGATATACCATTTACTTTGATGTCTACTACATTTACTGATGAGTATGAGGGTGACTACTCTACTCGTAGGTTTATACAATATGATCTTGACTTTGTTGCTAAAACATATTTCTATCAAGAGGTTCCAACAGACGAGAACGGTATTATCAAAAAAGTTCAAATCGATTACTCTACTGCTATACGAGCACCAAGAGAACAAAGATACGTTGTCACACCTCAAGCAACTAAAGATTATAACGATGATGAAACTGACAAACTTACAGAGTCTATAGATACGAAGAAAACTCTTATCAAAGTTACATCTGGTGTATCATTCTCTACTGGTGGTTTCATAGAAATTGGTAATGAAGTTATGCGTATCAAGGAGAAGGATTTGAACAACTTAGTGGTTGCTCGTGGTCAGTTTGGTTCTAAGATTACAGAGCATNTAAAGGGTGATATTATAAATCTTGTTAACGCAGTCGATTCTGACCTTATTGAGATGGGTGACACCTTCGGGTTCAGTGAGACTAGATCATTCTTCGACGCTGATGGTCAAGAGTATAGTCCCGCATTAGGTAATGACGTATGACAAAAGATTATGATCCTTTAGATAAACAAACAACCACATTTAGTCCTATAGATGAAGCATTAGAAGTCAAAGCAACTGATGTAGTCAAACAATCTAAGAAGGTAAAGAAGGTTGATAGTACACCTAGAGATGACTTTGAATATTCTCGTGCACAATTATACAATATTGTAGAGAAGGGACAAGAAGCAATGAATGGTATCCTTGATGTGTGTCAAGATACTCAACATCCACGTGCATATGAAGTTGCAGGACAACTTGTCAAAGCAGTAGGAGATGTAACTGATAAGATTATAGATCTACAAAGAAAGATGAAGGACTTGGAGAAGGAAGATAAACCCACACAAGTCACAAACAACTCTTTGTTTGTTGGTAGCACTGCTGACCTACAAAAAATGATTAAGAAAGGATTAGCGGGTGCACCTGTACCAAAAACTAAACCTCCTAGTGTAGATCTAAGTTCTTTAGATATAGATAGGACTCCATAAATAAGAAAGAAGATAGAGAGTGCTATGGGCGACACCTACGTAAAAAGTGATAGAAACAAATATGGTNTTCCAAAAGGATTAAAGTCTTCTGGTGGCGGGAAAAAGAGTGGAGGAATGANTACAGATACTTTCAAAAAGATGAGAGATACTCTGACTATGAGTTTTGATTATGAAAATCTTCCAGAGGAAGTCAGAAGAAATATAAAGAATCCTAAGTATAAAAATGATGATGGGTCATTCAATCAAGAAAAGTATGATGCTGACAAGAATAAAGTAGAAACAAAAAAGGGTGGTGGAAGACCACGTAAGAAGGGTGGTCCTATTGTAAAATCTCAAAGTTCCTCTATAACACCAGCATCAAATAGTGAAATAGTAAAGGCAGAACCTAAGTCTAGCGAAATAACAAAATCAAAACCAGAACCTGAAGCAAAGAATCAGACTGTAGATGTAAAAGCAGACACGGTAAAGGATAAGGGTGAGATGACCAAATCATCTAAGAGTGATATGATAAAGAAAGACAAGACAGAACCTGGCACACCAAAGAATATGAAAAAGAATATGAAAGGAAAAGATAATAGATTTGCAAAAGGAGGGGTAGGTAAAGTGTTGAAGAAAGCAGGTCCTTATGTCAAGGCAGCAGTAACAACAGCAAAAATTGCGGGTAAAGTTGTACGAGCTGTAGGTGGTGCATCTAAAGCGTTTGATCCTAAAGACAAAGGATGGGAGTCATACATACAAAGAACTACTGATCATATGATAGACTGATGCCAGTTGCAAGTGACATATATCTTGGTAATCCTAATCTAAAAAAAGCGAATACCAAGCAGCAATTTACTGAAGAACAAATTGTTGAATTTATTCGATGTAAGGATGATCCAATATATTTTACAGAGAAATACATTCAAATCGTCAACGTTGACGAGGGACTTGTACCATTTACTATGTACAAGTTTCAAAGAAAATTACTAAGTAGATTCCATAAAAACCGTTTTAATATATGTAAGATGCCACGTCAAACTGGTAAGTCTACGACTGTGGTTTCATATCTACTGCACTATGCGATCTTCAATGATCAGGTAAACATTGGTATTCTCGCTAACAAAGCAGCAACTGCAAGAGACTTGCTTGGTAGATTACAACTAGCATATGAGAATCTACCTAAGTGGATGCAACAGGGTATCATCGCTTGGAACAAAGGATCTATGGAACTGGAGAATGGTTCTAAGATCATTGCAGCATCTACATCTGCATCTGCTGTTCGAGGTATGTCATTCAACATTATATTCTTGGACGAATTTGCTTTCGTTCAAAACCATCTGGCAGATGACTTCTTTGCGTCTGTGTATCCTACTATATCTTCTGGTAAATCTACGAAGGTTATAATAGTATCTACCCCACATGGTATGAATCACTTTTACCGAATGTGGCATGATGCAGAACGTGGGCAGAACGAGTATGTTGCAACTGAGGTACACTGGTCTGAAGTGCCGGGTAGAGATAAGAAGTGGAAGGAGCAAACTATAAAGAACACCAGTAAACAACAGTTTGCTATTGAGTTTGAGTGTGAGTTCTTAGGATCTGTTGACACTCTTATAAATGCAGCAAAATTGAAGGCACTGGTATATGAACAACCAGTAGAGCAGAACGGTAAACTCTCTGTGTATGAGAGACCATATCCAAAAAGAGATTATATTGTAACAGTTGACGTAGCAAGAGGAGTTGGTAAAGACTATAGTGCTTTTATAGTTGCTGATATTACAGAGTTCCCATATAAGGTGGTTGCCACATATAGAGACAATGAAATCAAACCTATGCTTTTCCCTTCTGTAATTGCAGATGTGGCGAAGGGATATAACAATGCGTATATCCTATGTGAGGTAAATGATATTGGTGATCAAGTAGCATCTATACTATTCTATGATCTTGAATATGAGAATTTGCTCATGGTTGCTATGAGGGGACGTGCAGGGCAGATAGTTGGATCAGGATTCTCTGGTGTGAAGACGCAGTTGGGTGTCAAGATGAGTCAGGTAACTAAGAAGTTAGGTTGTTCTAACCTGAAGACACTGATAGAAGAAGATAAACTTACATTCTGTGATTATAATATCATAAGTGAGTTGACTACCTTCATACAAAAAAGACAGTCATTTGAGGCAGAAGAGGGTTGTAATGATGATCTAGCAATGTGTTTGGTTATCTTTGCGTGGTTGGTTGCACAGGATTATTTTAAGGAGATGACTGATTCTGACGTAAGAAAACGAATATANGATGAGCAAAAGAACGCAATAGAACAAGACATGGCACCCTTTGGTTTTATATGNGATGGTTTTGATGAAATGGGAGGCGAAACTGTAGAGTCAGATGGGACAGTTTGGAAGACAGATGAGTACGGGGATCGTGCCTATATGTGGGAATATCGCTAGTAAGGACGCATTTTCATAAATATCAGTAGTCATTGTATGTGGAGAAAGAAGTTAGAATGGCACTTCGATTAGCATCTCCGGGAATTTCGATAAGAGAAGTCGACCTAACTCGTGGTGGCGTAGATTTTAGTATCAACGTTGTCGGTGGTTTTGTTGGACCTTTTAGAAAAGGACCGGTAAACGAAATTACTAGGATCAACAACGAGAAGGAGCTTGTAGATGTCTTCGGTTTACCAGGTGTTGGTACAACCGATTTTCATTATGAGACTTTCATGGCAGCATCCAATTTCTTATCCTATGGTGGTAAGTTGGACGTTGTTCGTTGTAAAGGCGGTGACTTAAACAACGCTAACGCAGCAGTTGGATATGCATCTTCATCTATTTTATTAGTAGAGGGCAAAGAAGATTACTATAACAACAATGCGGACGATCTAAACTGGTATTGGTCATCCAAGAATCCCGGATCTTGGGCGAACGAACTAAGAGTTGCAGTAATAGACAACGCTGTTGACCAAATAATAACACCAACATTTACTGGTGGTAACATTGGTTCAGTTACAGTCGGTATGGGAGTTACACAACACCTCACTGGTCAAACAATTGGTGTTGGTACTGTAACAGCAGCAACTGGAATATTAAAAGGTATTGTCACTGGTAAGACAGCAACAACCGTAGACGTAAGAGTTGTAAGTACAGTTATAGACGGTACAGAAACATTACAGTCTTACACACAAAACTCACAGTTTGAGTTCAAGAACGGAACTCTACTCAATTTTGTGAACTCTAGTGGTTCTACTGTTGCATCATCAGCCACAACTCATATTACTCAGGACTGGTATAGCACTCAGAACATACTAACAAGTATTGCTGATGGTGGAACTGATTTAGTGACACTACCATGGAGAGCAGTACTAAACAAACCTAGAACAAACAATTACGTATCTACAAGAGATGGTTCCAACGATGCATTACATATTGTCGTTGTGGATGCAAACGGTGCGGTAACTGGTGAGATAGGTTCTGTCATGGAGAAGCATGCAAACCTCTCTAAGGCAAAAGATGCAGAACAGACTGGTGGTAGAGCAATATACTATAAAGATTATATTGCAGAAAACTCTGGATTATTATTTGCTGGTGCATCACTGGTAAGTGGTACTGATGCATTTAGAGGAACAGCACCTTTAGCATCTGGATTCAGTTCAGGAACTACAGCAGTTACATCTGGTGCAGGAGCATGGGGTCAAGACGCTAAAAATGTCAAGTTCAATTCTGTTGGTAATGTAAATTACGAACTAGGAGGAGGAAAAGATTATACTGGTATTGGAGTATTCAACGCACCTCTAGGTGATTTACTCACAGCATACGATAAGTTTGCAGATCCAGTAGATAGTGACATTAGATTCTTACTACAAGGTAGTGCATACAGAACAAAAGAAGAAGAGCAAGCAAAAGCAAATAAACTGATACAGATATGTGAAGGTAGAAAGGACTGCATCACATTCATATCGCCATGTAGATCATCTTTGGTCAACGTGGCGAGTGCTGCGGATCAACTGCAAAACGTACTTGAGTTCTTCTCACCACTCACATCATCTTCTTATGCAATCTTCGATGCTGGTTACCAGTATGTTTACGATAGATTTAATAAGAAGTTTGTCTACATGCCTACATCAAACGATGTTGCAGGACTTTGTGTAAGAACAGATAGGGACAACTTCCCTTGGTTCTCTCCTGCTGGACAGGCAAGAGGTGGACTCAATTTTGCTATCAAACTAGCATTCAATCCTAGTTTAGATGCAAGGGATCAACTCTATTCAAATAGAGTCAATCCTATAACCAACAAACCAGGTGCAGGAATCATCCTATTTGGAGACAAAACAGCTCTTGCATTTGAATCTGCATTTGACAGAATCAACGTTCGTAGATTGTTCATCACTATTGAGCAAGCAATCGAGAACGCTGCACAAGCACAACTCTTTGAACTCAACGATGCAGGGACACGAAGCAACTTCGTAAATATCGTTGAACCATTCCTAAGGGATGTACAAGCTAAGAGAGGTATCACAGACTTCTTACTTGTTTGTGATGAAACCAATAACACACCTGACGTTATTGACCGCAATGAATTCATTGCTGACATTTATGTCAAACCAGCAAGGTCAATTAACTTTATCGGTTTGACCTTTGTTGCTACACGTACTGGAGTTTCCTTCAGTGAAGTTGTAGGAACTGTATAATAGAGGAACCAAACAATGGCACTAGATAGAAACATTTTTTCTATACCTAACAACGAGAGATCAATCGACTCTTTCAAATCAAGACTCATTGGTGGTGGTGCTCGTCCTAATCTATTTGAGGTTGAGCTAAACTTTCCTTCAGGTGTAGGTATATTCGACGAGGAGATAGAGAACACTACTCATCGTATGATGATCAAAGGAGCACAGTTACCAGCGTCTAACATCGCTGAAGTTATTGTTCCCTTCAGAGGTCGTCAACTCAAGGTTGCGGGAGATCGTAGATTCGATCCTTGGACAATCACAGTTATCAATGATAACGATTTCAAACTAAGAACAGCATTCGAGAGATGGGCAAACTTTATCGTCAAAGTATCTGATGGTTCAGGAACCCTAAACCCTTCTGAATACTACACTGATTGGGTAGTAAACCAGTTGGGTCGTGCTAACACAGATCTAAATGTAAAAGGAAAGGACAACCCTGCTGCATTACCTGTACTAAGACGCTACCAAATGGTTGGTTGCTGGCCAAGTGCAGTAAGCACAGTTGAACTATCTTATGATCAGGTAGATGCTGTAGAAGAGTTCCAAGTAACGCTTCAAGTTCAGTACTGGACTGCTTATGATGGCAATAATGCCGATTCTGTGGTATAATAAATACATCGAATAAGGAAATATCGTAATGGCCAAACTTTTTGGTTTCTCAATTGAAGACGAAAATAAGAAGAAGAAAGGTATAATCAGCCCTGTCGCTCCTAACAATGAGGACGGTGCTGATTATTTTCTATCTTCTGGATTTTATGGCCAATATGTAGATATTGAGGGAGTATTCAAGACTGAGTTTGATATTGTAAAAAGATATCGTGACATGTCTCTACACCCTGAGTGTGATACAGCGATTGAGCATGTGGTGAATGAGGCAATCGTTTCAGATATGAACGATAGTCCTGTAGAGATAGACCTTGATAACTTAAACATAGGGCAACCACTCAAGAAAGTTATAAGACAAGAGTTTAAGAAGGTAAAGGACTTACTAGAATTTGACAANAAGTCACACGAGATTTTTAGAAACTGGTACGTAGATGGTAGGATATTCTATCATAAGGTAATTGACGTACAGAAACCAGACGAAGGNATACAAGAACTAAGATATATTGATGCTCTCAAAATCAAGTTGATGAGAGTAAAACCTACTGATAGAGAAAAGGGTGCAATCGCTATCCCTACAATTGATAATGCTAACGGTACAGAGACCGTAAATAAAGACGTAAAAGTAACAGAGTTCTACACATACTATCCACAAGGTGTAGCACAGAAGTATGGATCAGTCGCTGGTAAAGGTGTAAGAATTGCAAAGGATGCCATATGCCATGTTCATTCTGGTTTAGTAGATAGAAATAAGAAAATTACTCTGTCTTACTTACATAAGGCAATCAAAGGTCTAAACCAGTTGCGTATGATTGAGGATTCCCTTGTTATCTACAGACTGTCTAGAGCACCTGAGAGAAGAATATTTTATATTGACGTTGGTAACTTACCTAAGGTCAAGGCAGAGCAGTATCTACGTGATGTTATGAGTAGATATAGAAACAAGTTAGTATATGATGCTAACACTGGTGAGATCAAAGATGACAAGAAGTTCCTATCAATGCTTGAGGACTTCTGGTTACCTAGAAGAGAAGGTGGTAGAGGAACAGAGATATCTACATTACCTGGTGGACAGAACTTAGGTGAACTAACAGATATTGAATACTTCCAGAAGAAATTATATCGCTCACTCAACGTGCCTGAGTCAAGAATAGGTGCTGACAGTGGATTCAATCTAGGTAGATCATCAGAAATTCTAAGAGACGAACTTATGTTCAGTAAGTTTGTAGGTAGATTGCGTAAGAGATTCAGTCGTTTGTTCTTAGATCTACTCAAGACACAACTTATCCTCAAGAACATAGTTACACCAGAGGATTGGGAAAAGATGGCAGAGCACATACAGTTTGATTACTTGTATGATAATCACTTTGCTGAACTCAAAGAGACTGAGTTGATGAACGAAAGACTCAATCTTATGGTTGCTATCGAACCTTATATCGGCACATACTATTCAAGAGACTATGTGAAGCGTAAGATACTACGTCAGACAGACGAAGAGATAGAGGAAATGGCAGAAGAAATGGAAGAGGAAAACGCATCTGGTGTAGGTGTGCCTCTAGAAACGCAAAATCAAATCATGCAGGGTCAGATAGAGAATGGGCAGATNGGTAATAATCAGAAAACAAATATGGGTAAAAACGGTAAAGACCCTGAGGTCAACGGAAGTTCTACAGAAGCACCCGAATTAAACATCAAGAAAGCTAAGATATAAATAGGGTTAGCGTTACTTTAAATAATAATGGACACCAATGAATTGCTAGACATGATGTCTTCAGATGAAGTTTCTTCATCCGAAGTTCATGACGCAATAAAAACCTTGCTATATCAAAAGAGTGCAGAGATGGTGGATCAAATAACACCTACAGTCGCTGCTTCTCAGTTTGGTGAAGTTGAGGAACCAACTGACGCTGTTGAATCAGAACCGCAAGAAGAGGAGTAAAATGCCACAGGTATTAAATTTAGTCTCTGATCATGGAGAACTGAGTAGTAATGATGCTACTACAGTTGCTTCTGGTGCAAAGGCTGTGAAAAGCGGTATTTTATACATTGCTTGTAGTTCCGAAAAAAAGTCAGGACACATCTCTGTATGTAATACCATCGCCCAAGCGGGTGTAGGATCTTTTCACGTAGAGAAAGGTGGAGACTTTTTATATCGTTACGGACATCCTGCACATGCAAAGGCACTGTCTGTCACGAAAGCAAATCCATGTGTAATAACACTGGACAGACAGGATACAAAGTTCAGAGTTGGTGATTATATTACCATGACTGGATCTTCCGTAGGTGCTTACAATAGCACGATTGCTCATAAAGAAATCACTGCTATTCAGATACCAGATAGAGTAAATGGTTATGTTTGTAAACTCACTGTTGATGCTAATACATCATCACTTGCTGATTTCACAGGAACAGCAGAGTTGACAAAGACAGTTATCTTTAGACTGGCACCTGAAACATCAGATGGAAGTACAATGCATTTACACGAGGTAAACCTAGGATGAAGCTAATCTCAGAAGAAATTGAATCAGTAGAAGTTATTACCGAAGAAAAAAACGGTAAGAAAACTCTCTATATTCAAGGACCTTTTTTACAAGCAGAAATAGTCAATCGTAATAAAAGATGCTACCCATTGGAAACTATGGTCAATGAGGTGAAGCGTTATAACGAGGCACATGTAACTACAGGTCGTGCTCTAGGTGAATTAGGTCACCCAGATGGTCCTCAAATAAATCTTGATAGAGTATCACACAAAATAGTATCTTTACAACAAGAAGGAAATAACTTTTTAGGTAAGGCACAAATATTGTCAACACCTATGGGTAAGATCGCTTCTTCTCTCATTGGTGAGGGAGTGAAGTTAGGAGTTTCATCTAGAGGAATGGGATCTATAGTCTCAAGAGACGGTGTAAACTATGTTGGAGAAGATTTTATGCTTGCAACTGCTGCTGATATAGTGGCAGATCCCAGTGCACCAGACGCTTTTGTCGATGGTATCATGGAAGGAAAGGAATGGGTTTGGGAAGGTGGCATGCTACGTGAAAAGGCATGCGAGGGCGCAAAGAGAGAGATCAACACTCTTGTAGATGACAAAATGTTGGAGGCAAATAAGCTAAGATTATTCGCTAACTTCTTGTCAGAACTATAATTCTATAAATAATAACAGTATTCATACGATAATACGGAAAGTTAACCAATGGCTGCGAAAAAACAACTACATGAAATGGAGAACCAGGTTACCAAGGGCGCAAAAAAAGCAGACCCTATGCCTAAAGCTCCAAACTACGTACCAGACAATGGTGCGATAGAAGATTTAGGAGGACCTACTCCTACAAACGGTAGACCAACTGATGATTCTCATAAGTTGAAAACTGCTACTGCTACTTTTGCTCAGAGTGGAGACCCTCATTTCAAGGGATCTTCAGGAAAAGTTCAATTACCAGGACCTGCTGCTATAAAGAGCACAGGATATGGTAAAGGTGCTAATGAAGAAGCTGAGGCAGAAGAAGAAACAGTTGTAGCGGAGCAACCAGTAGAGGAAACTCCCGTAGTAGAGAATGAAGAACAGGAAGACGTAGCAAAAGAAATCGTGATTGACGTTGCGGATGACGTTGCTGCACTCTTAGAAGGTGAAAAACTTTCTGATGAGTTCCAAGAAAAAACTGCTACAATTTTTGAGGCTGCTGTAAAGAGCAAGGTTGAGCAAGTTGCTAACCAACTCGAAGAGCAGTTCACAAAAGCATTTGATGAGGAGATTGCTTCTCACAAAGCAGAACTTACAGAGCGTGTTGACTCTTACTTAGAGTACGTCGCTAATGAGTGGATCAATGAGAATGCACTCGCTGTAGAAACTGGAATCAGAGGGGAACTCTCTGAGTCCTTTATGAGTGGTCTTAAGACCCTCTTTGAAGAACATTATGTTGAAATCCCTGAAGACAAATATGATGTCTTAGAAGCAATGACTTCTAAGTTAGATGAAATGGAAACAAAACTCAACGAACAGATTGAGAGCAATGTCGAATTGACAAAACGTCTCTCAGTGTCTGTATCAGACAACATCCTTGATGAAGTAAGTGAAGGTTTGGCGTTATCTCAAAAGGATAAACTCTCCGAACTATCTAAAGGTGTTGAGTTTGAAAGTGAAGAACAGTACAGAGAAAAACTATCTACACTTAAGGAGTCGTATTTCAATGCGAAACCAATTGTAGAAAGCTCTGAGACCAACCCTGAGGATGCGATTCCTGAGGATCATGGATCAGCAATGAACGCATATTTATCAGCGTTGACAAAGTTCCAATAGTCAATTTTTAAATTACACCTAAAGGTAAAGCCAAATGTTTAATTCTGGACAACTCCAGAAGAAGTGGCAACCACTCTTAGAGGCTGAAGGATTAGATAAAATCCAAGACAACCACAGAAGAGCAGTTACCGCACAACTTCTAGAAAACCAAGAAAGATTTTTAAGAGAGGAGAGAGCATTCTTATCAGAAGCACCTCCTACAGTAAACACAGACCCATCATCAACAGGTAATCCAGGTTTCTCTGGTAGTGCTGCTGTTGGAGGTCCTGTTGCTGGTTTCGACCCAGTTCTAATCTCATTGATTAGAAGATCTATGCCTAACTTGGTGGCATATGACCTCGCTGGCGTACAACCAATGAATGGTCCTACTGGATTGATCTTTGCGATGAGAAGTCGCTACGACAACCAGTCTGGAACAGAAGCATTCTTCAACGAACCAGATTCTGCATTCTCTGCTCAAGACTCTGATGCATCATTCACTCAGGGTGATTACACAGGAGCAACAGACGGAGGATCAGACGTTGGTTTCGGTACAACCGCACAAGGCGTTACACCAAGCACATCCGGCACAAACCCATCTATTCTAAATGGTGGTGCTGAGAATGCATACAACGTTGGACAAGGTTTCTCAACACAAAACTCTGAAGCATTAGGCGACGGTGCTAACAACGACTTCAGAGAGATGGCATTCAGCATCGAGAAGGTATCTGTGACTGCGAAGTCAAGAGCCCTCAAAGCTGAGTACAGTTTAGAACTAGCACAAGACCTCAAGGCGATCCATGGATTGGATGCAGAGGCTGAGTTAGCAAACATCCTTTCTACTGAGATCCTCGCTGAGATCAATAGAGAGATCATCCGTACAATCTACAAGGCAGCAAGACCTGGTGCTCAAATCAATACAGCAACAACTGGTGTATTTGACTTAGACACAGACAGTAACGGAAGATGGATGGTTGAGAAGTTCAAAGGTATGATCTTCCAACTTGAAAGAGATGCTAACGCAATCGCACAGGAAACTCGTAGAGGGAAGGGGAACATCATCCTCTGCTCCGCAGACGTTGCTTCCTCACTAACAGCTGCTGGTCAACTAGACTACACTCCTGCACTCAACAGTAACTTGAATGTTGATGACACAGGTAACACATTCGCTGGTACACTCAACGGACGTTACAAGGTATACATCGATCCATTCGCTGCTAACCTAAGTGCTGATCAGTACTACGTTATGGGATACAAGGGTTCTAACCCTTATGATGCTGGTCTATTCTATTGCCCTTACGTTCCACTACAGATGGTAAGAGCAGTTGGACAAGACACATTCCAACCAAAAATTGGTTTCAAAACCAGATACGGAATGGTTGCTAACCCATTTGCTGAAGGTACAACTCAAGGTCTTGGTAGAATTACTGGTAACAGTAACAGATACTACAGAAGAGTTAAAGTTACAAACCTTATGTAAGCGAGACGCTTATATTTTTCAAAGACCTCCTCTTGCAGGGGGTCTTTTTTTATAGTATAATAGTTACATATATAATGTGATGCCTATTCAGGAAACTGGTAGGTGGGATCCTTCCCTTAAAACTAATTCAAACTAACGTTAATTAGAGGTAATAGTATGACATTAGCAATGTCGGAATTGTTGCGTGTAGAAACTCCGTATGAACAATTCAGTAA
>JGI24820J26691_1000023_pt1 | contig 31387 bp, 31 predicted proteins | sample METZYME_5_50m_FD_26691 | JGI IMG/M metagenome (IMG submission 26691) | reverse complement strand
AATTTTTATTTTTTTGTTTTTTCATAATTATATTTATATCTACTCAAATGGAAGAATAGGGAAATTTCTACAAGGTAGGCCTTGTTTAATTCTTTTCTCAACTGGTGCAAAAACCAATTTGTTAAGAAAAAATGTACTTGTATTCATGAAAGAAGGCGATGAGATNTGCCTNGTGGCATCAAAAGGTGGAAGTCCTACAAATCCAGGTTGGTATCATAATTTAAAAGCTAATCCAAACTGTGAAATTCAAATTGGAAAAAATAAATACNCNGCAGTTGCAAAAGAAATATTCAATGAAGAACGTGAAGATTGGTGGTCAAAAATGGATTATATGAATAAAGGAGGATACTCCAATTATCAGCAAAGAACAGAACGAAAAATACCAGTTTTGATATTGAATTTATCTTAGTCTATTTTTGCGCCTAAGTCAGTTTTGTAATTTATTTTGATTTTCATCAATGTTTAAAGGCTGTTCAAAACTTTTTCAAGAACATCAATTGATAATTTATCAATTACTAAGTCTGCTTTGTTTAATTCATTTTTTGAAAATATGCCTCTATCAATTGCAACTACAAAAGNACCNGATGCCTTTCCAGATGAAATACCAGGAGGGCTGTCTTCAATGACTATATTCTTTGTAGTTTGAAGTTCNCTAATTGCTTTATTATATATATCTGGATATGGTTTATTTCTTTTAACTAAATCGCCCCCTATAACGTATGAAAAATATTCATAAATATTTGCCTTTAGTAATTTATTTTTTAATAATTCATAAGGACTTGCTGAAACACACGCAGAAGTCCATCCCCTCTTGTCAGACTCCTCTAGTAATGTTTTCGCATCTTGAAACAAAAGTTGCTCGTTCAAGGTGCTCTCTATAATTTTTCCAAGAGATGCCATAGTTTTGTCAAAATTTTCTAAATCAACAATCTTCGAATAAAAACTGTGTACCAATCTATCATCAATACCTACCCATTGTCTTGTTTCCTCTTCAGATATCTCAAGTCCAAAATTACTGAGGTGCTCTTTCCATGCTAAACCATACGATGTTTCAGTATCCATTAGGGTTCCGTCGCAGTCCCAATAAATGCCAACCATAAATTAATTAACCTAATTTGCTTTGAATATCTTTAGCACTTTTAAGAGCTACCCCATCAGAACCAACTGTACTCCAATGAGTATTATTATTTTTGGCCTCTTCTACCATGTCATTTAAAAGTTCAAATTTACTTTTTCCAATATTTTGCCAAAGATATAATGCATGACTTCCAGGAATTGTATTAACTTCGTTTAAATACAAACTTTCATTGTGATACAAAAAATCTACTCTTGAAATTCCTCTTATTTCAATTTGCTTAACAAATAATTTAAGTATCTCTTGAATTTGAGTTTGAATTTCTGGGCTAATATTTGCGGGTAGTTCTCTTTTTGATCCCTCTAATCCACCATTGTCAAGATATTTATCATTGTAAGAAAATAACTCAAAATTACTTGTTCTGATTGGTTTTTCAATTTCTGAAAAATCTAAGTTTGGGTAAGTTCTGATTCCAATAAGTAAATCGTGAGAACTTTCAAGGAATTTCTCTACTGTTGATCCTTGACTATAAATTCTAGAATTACTAGTAAGTTTTAAAGCTGTTTCATAGTCCTCAACAACCTCTACCCCAATTGAAGAACCTCCAAATCTTGGTTTTAAAATATAAGGTCCAGAAAAATCAGGCTTAGAATTTATGCTTACTAAATGTTTATCTAAAACAGGTATTCCACTTTCTTTCATTAAGGTATAAAAAACAAACTTATCCATTCCTATTTGTGAAGTAGTTAATGTGGGTCCTGTGTAATTAATTTTTAATAAACTAAGTAAACTCTGAAGAGTTCCATCTTCTCCTGGACCTCCATGGCAAGCATTCACTGCAATTTTAAATGTAATTTTTTTCTTTTTTAAGTAGAAACCTGACTTAGAGTCATACTTTATTGTTAATTCATTCTTAAAAATATCGCTATTATCAACAAAATCTATTGACTCAAGGTCATTTTTAACTAAATACCATTTATTTTCTTTTGACCAATATATATTAAGAACATCATATTTACTGGATAAAATTCTTGAAGACTGCAAACCAGTCAATATAGATATATCATGCTCGTCAGAAGGACCACCAAATATTACAGCTATTGATTCAGTCATGGTTTAAGGATGATGGTCTGGTAAATCGTTTTCAAATAATACAACATCATTTTCATTCACAACAGAGTTTAGATAAGAAACAGCTAAATCTCTATTCTTAAAATATTTTACCGGAATATTATTGTCCTCAAATGCAAGCATTAGAGGACCTTTATTTGTAAAGCCAACAACCAAAGCTTCGTCTATGACTTCACTTGCATTGTAAGCAAACTCATAATTATAACTAAACTGTTCAGAGCCCAACTCAACCATTCCCGGAGTAATGAGGTATTTCATTCCATCGGTTTCGATATTCTGAAGTGTATCAAGTGAAGCAATACAGGATATTGGGTTTGAATTAAAAGAATTATCAATAATTGTTTGTCCCATATTTCCTTTTAAGATTGACTGTCTATGATCAGTCTTTTCTAAAGTATTTATATTTTGAATATAAGATTTCACATCCATCTCAAGTGCAACCATGACGCCAACTGATAATGAAATAGACAATTGTAATATTTTTGGACCAGATACTTCTCCTATGTAATCACCTCCAATAAAAATTTGATGTTTTTCATTTTTGTAGTCAACATATACTGCTGCTCTCTCGTAAGTGGTTGAGCAGTCAATTACCATTTTTTGTGCAGTCCACAATCTAGCTTGACTAAGAAGAAGAGGATCGTCACCATTAATTATCACGGAACCAGTTAAGTCAACTATTTCAGATTTTGCATCAAGTATATTTTCTAAAGTTTTCATTCTCTCTAAGTGAACGGGGGCGATTCCAGTGATGACGGATATATGAGGCCTTACCCATGAACACATCTCTCGTATTTCTCCAAATCCATAAGTGCCCATTTCAATAATTGCAAATTCATCCTCTTTTTTTAAATTTTCATTTACAGCTTTAGCAATGCCCAATCGATTGTTAAAACTTTCTGGAGTGGCAAAAGTTTTATTATGTTGTGAAAGTATTTGAGATAAGACATTTTTAGTAGTTGTTTTTGAATATGATCCAGTAATTGCAATAATCGGTCCTTTAAATATTTTTAATGCTTTTTCGGCTGAATCAATATATTTTTGTGATGAATTTTTTTCAAAACTTTTTGTCAATCTTAGTGCTTGATCGTAAACATAAAATGAAAATAAATTCACAAGCAATGCAAGAAAATAGCCATAACCTATAAAAAGAGAAATAGAAGAAATTACAACAATCAATAAATAATAAGTTATATTCAACCTCATCAGCCTTTCAGTTGTTTGCACTTTTGATGTTCGATATTTATAACCTAAACCAGTTGGTGTAAGTATTGTGACAATTGATAAAACAATTGCTGGATAAGGTGACCAAAGGCTTAAGAATGCTAAAACAAAAGCAATAAAAAAATATATATTGTTAAATGGGACTAACCTAACCCACCTAAAGTAAAATTTCGTAACATATCCTGAAATATAGTGCTCTCTTTGTGCAATTCTTTCCCACCTTATGGAATTGATACAAGAACTCAATGTAAGTAATGAAATTACAACTATATAAATAAAACTCATCTTAAAATAATCTCAACTATTTTCTTTGAACTACTTCTTAGCATATTGTGACCTTCATTCGGAATTATAGTTAATTCAGAATTAGGAATTATTTTATTTGAATCAAGACCTACTTTTACTGGTACTACCAAATCATCTTGACCATAAATTAATTCAACTTTTGTATTGATTGATGGAAGAATAGATGACAGATCGTCATTTACGGCCATAACTAATGTATCTTTTAATACTTTGGAGGCTTTTCTATAATCTTCAGAACCATATTTATTTCTCATTGAGTCAAGTCTGTTGTCACTTAGTAAATTTAACTTATTCATAAATTTAAAAATATTAAAAAAAGAAATGCTTTTCTTTGAATTTTTAATTTTTATCAGTGGTGAAGCAATAATAACTATTTTTTTATAGTTTTTGAGCTGTGATAGATGAGCAGCAATCCTTCCTCCAAATGAATGGCCGACAACTATCTCAACTGAATCAGGAATTAATTTATAAAGATACTCTGCATATTTCTTTGGTGAGAAACTAATTGTAAAAGGAACAGACTTACCAAAACCCGGGATGTCAATTGTTATAGATTCAAAATAAGGATCAATTTTACTAAAATCTTTTCCACTTGTTCCCCATCCATGCAAAAAGCAAACTTTTGGAGAATCGGAATTTACGTTGGCAAATGTTAGGTCATCACTTAAAATCTTGTAGCCCATTAATTTAGTCCCATACCTAGTGTCTGTATTGCTCTGATTTCCATTCCCATTAAAAAGAGTAACGCAAATGACCAGTAAAGATAATAATTCAATTCCATTTCATTCCTATAAATATAAAGAAATGTCAAAACAAAAAGATTGACAATATTATAGAAAAGACTGAAGGACCCTATTTCATTATTTTGTGAATAATAAACAACAAACAAGACTTGTAAAAGTACTGAAATTAATGCAAATAGTATTAATGAATTAGTAACTTTTAATTTTACTTTATACTTACCTAAATGTATTACGAGCAAAAATAAACCAACTAAACCACAAATAGAAAGGCTTATATATGAGGGTAATTCTAAAAAATAAAAATCCATGGTTTTATTTTAGTGGTTACAAAATTGAGTATTAATAATTATTCAGTTACAGTGAATTAATAATGGTTTACATTCAAAATGATCAAATACAATCGAATGTCCCAAGTGCCTGGTATAGCACCTTAGAAAATTTTATTGTTAAGGGTAAAAATGCTGAAATATGGGATTCTGAAGGTAATCGATATTTAGATTATGTTGGAGGATACGCTGTTTTAAACACTGGCCATCTTCATCCAAGAGTTGTCGATAGAGTCAAAAATCAGCTTGATAACTTTTCACATTCATGTTTTGCGTTTGCACCACATGAAAATGCTGTAAAACTATCCGAAGAACTTAATAAAAGATATCCAATAGACACTGAAACTAAAACTTTTATGGTTAATAGTGGTGCTGAGGCCGTAGAAAATGCAGTTAAGATTGCAAGATATTTTACAAACAAAAAAGCAATTTTATCTTTTAAAGGTGGTTTCCACGGAAGAACTTATCTTGCAATGGGGTTGACCGGAAAAGACAAGCCTTATAAAGAAGGATTTGGACCATTTCCCGAATTTGTTAAACATGCTATTTACCCATACAGCTACAGAGATATTTCAGATGAAGATGCATTGCTGAGCGTCAATGAAGTATTTAACAATACTCTTGATCCAAATGACACAGCAGCAATTGTGATTGAAGTAGAACTTGGGGAAGGAGGGTATATTCCAGCTTCAAGTTATTTTTTATCGCAACTCAGAGATATTTGTGACAAACATAATATCTTATTAATTTTTGACGAAGTGCAAACAGGATATGGACGAACAGGAAATATGTTCGGTGCAGAAACAGTGGGAGTAGTCCCAGACATGGTTACATTGGCCAAAGGAATTGCAGGTGGTTTTCCTCTAGCTGCAGTTTTAGGTAAATCAGAAATTATGGATTCGATTCATGACGCTGGTATTGGAAGTACTTTTGGTGCCTCACCTATATCCTGTGCTGCGGCATTAGGAGTACTAGATGCGTTTGATAATGAAAACATTTTAAAAAATGCAAACAAGCAAGCAAAAATAATGAACAAAGTTCTATCAAACTTATTGAATGAATTTAATTTTGTTGGGGATGTGAGAGGTTACGGTCCAATGATTGGTGTAGAAATTGTAAATGATAAAGAATCTAAAACTCCTGATAAAGAAAAAACTCAAAAAATTATTACCAAATGTAAGGAAAAAGGTTTACTTCTTGTTTCTTGTGGTGAGTTTGGGAATGTTATTAGGTTTATGGGTCCTTTAACTACACCAATTAATCAGGTAGAAGAAGCTTTAGAAATTTTTAGTGAATCTTTAATTTAATCAGATTCAACATGAGTAAGCTCATGAAGCTGCCTTAATACATCTCCATCTTTTACAGGCTTAAATGGAGCTTTCATTAACCAAGCTGAAACTAAATCTAGAGAATCTAGATCATTTTTTTCTTTGAAAAACTTCATATACCTGACTGCATCAATCGTTACTCCTGCGCTATTTGGTGAATCCCAAACTTCTAATTGAACTTCTAAATTAAGTGGTGCCCCTCCAAAACCTTTTCCTTCAAGTCTTATAAATGCTTTTTTTCTGTCTTCCAACCACCTTACGTAGTCAGAAGGTCCAATCCTTACATTATCAGGTGATATACCTTTCCCTTTATTAGCTACAGATGTAACAGAAGAAGTTTTGCTTGTTCTTTTTGTTTCCAGACGGTCTTCTTCAAGCATATTGAGAAAGTCCATATTCCCACCAACATTAAGTTGATAAGTGTTTTCAAGATTGACTCCTCTATCAGAAAATAATTGCGCTAAAACTCTATGAACAATTGTTGCTCCAACTTGGCTTTTAATATCATCGCCGATTAGTGGTACTCCAGCATCTTTAAACTTTTGATACCATTCTTTATCTCTAGCTATAAAAACAGGAATACAATTAATAAACCCTACACCGACATTAATAGCGGATTGAGCGTAGAATTTTACTGCCTCGTCAGATCCTACTGGTAGTAAGTTAATTAGTATTTCTGCACCTGAATCTTTTAAAGAACCTTCAAAATTCTCTGAGTCAGGTGAAGTTGTGATGATATCTTTAACAAATTTTCCAACACCATCATTCACTACCCCCGGCTCAACTATTACACCCGTTTTCGATACATCACAAAACTTAATTGTGTTGTTTGGTTCTGCAAATATAGCTTCACTTAAATCTTTACCAACTTTTGAAGTATTAATATCATATGCCGCTACTACTTCAATATTAGAAACCTTATAACCTCCAATGATGTCAGAGATAAGACCATCTTCATTATCAGAATTACTGTAATGCTCGATTCCTTGAACAAATGAGCTGGCACAATTGCCCACACCCAATATTGCAACTTTTATGTTATTTTCCATTTTTTTACTTTAGCAAGAGTGAGTTTTATATTTTTAAAAGATCAATTAAGTAGATAATTAAACCAACTAAATGAGTTATATAGCATGCCAATCACAAAATACATTACAAAAGTGATGATTCCAATAATTTGCAGAATTTTAATAAACTTACTCACAAACACATTTTACAATTTTGTCATTTAATATATATATAATTTAAACATGATTAAAAATTTATCACCTTCAAGAGCGTCGCAGTTTAAAACATGCCCTCAACAGTTTAAATATGCAAACGTAGATAAATTAAAGGAACCAACAAATGAGGTTCAAGCAAAAGGTACAACTGTTCATCAAGCACTAGAAGATTTATTTGACTTACCTCAGGACGAGAGAAGTATTGAAAAACTACATAATTTGTTTAGAGATGCTTGGACCAAAGTAAGAGGAACGGACGAGCATCATAATCTCTTTTCATCTGTTGAAGAAGAAAGAGACTGGGGTATAGATGGACTTAAATTATTAAATAATTACATGACAATAGAAGATCCAACAACCTTTAATCCATTAGAACGTGAACGTTGGGTAAGAGGAAGTATTGAAGATTTAAATTTAAGAGGCATTCTAGACAGGATGGATAGGAACAGAAATGGAGAACTTATTATTGTTGATTACAAAAGTGGGAAAGCGCCTATGGCTAAATATAAAGAACCAAGATTTTTTGCTTTAAAACTCTACGCGCTTTTAATAAAAGAAGAGCTTGGTGAAATGCCTGCAGAATTGAAATTAATTTATCTAAAGAATTCGACGATTCATACTTTAAAAATTAATGAAGAAGATTTAAACACTGCAAGAAGAGAAATATTAGAAATATGGACCAATATTAAAAAAGCATATAAAGAAAATAAATTCCCAGCNGTAAAAAATAATCTNTGTGATTGGTGTTACTACAAACCNATATGTCCAGAATTTAATGAGAACCCCCCTAGCACCGAAGAACTAAGGATTATTAATGAAGAAATTTTAGAACTAGAAGAAGAATTTCAAGTTTTAGATATGTTTAAAAATGAGAATGAGCTTCCTAAAGGAAGTCCAATTGGAAATAACGGTAAAAAAAATATTAAGTTACAGATATCAGAATTAGAAGAAAAAAAAGTCACTATTCAGTCTGAAATAGAAGAACTATTAGGGAAATAAACCTCTAGTCAATTTTGCTGCAGCTACTCTTTTAATGCCTTTAATAAGTGCGGCTGTACGTAAATCGCAATTTTGTTTTTGTGAAATTGTCCAAACTTCTTCGAAAGCAGTCAGCATAACGTCAATCAATTTTTCTTGAAGTTCTTTTTCTTTCCATAAATAATTCTGTGTATTTTGTACCCACTCAAAGTAGCTTGCAGTAATTCCGCCGGCATTAGCAAGAATATCTGGAATAAGCATTATGCCATTTTCTCTTAAGATTTTATCTGCATTTGTTGTTGTAGGAGAATTAGCACCTTCGATTATTACATTAGCTTTAATTTTATCAGCATTGCTAGAGGTAAGAACTCCTCCAATAGCTGCAGGTATTAAAACATCGCAATCAACTTCAAGGATTTCCCCATCATATTCCTCTCCACCTGAAAATCCTTTAACCGATTGGCTTTTGGCAATATGTTTAAAAAGTTCAGGGATGTTAAGACCATTATTATTTATTACAGCACCACCTAAATCGTTTACTGCTATAACTTTTGCTCCTCTTTCATATGAATCTAAAGCTGCAAACCTACCAACATTTCCAAATCCTTGAATTACGACTCTTGAATCTTTATAACTTTTACCTATTTTTTCCATAGCTGCTTGACCAACAGCAACTGCACCCCTACCTGTTGATTCTCGTCTAGTTATTGAGCCACCAAGAGAAACGGGTTTTCCAGTCACTATTCCAGGCTGTGGTGAGCCAACAAAGTTACTATAAGTGTCCATTATCCATGCCATTGTTTGCTCATCTGTACCTAGATCAGGAGCGGGTATATCTTTATCAACGCCAATAATTGGTAATAATTCAGCTGTATACCTTCTTGTAACTCGTTGCTTTTCAGCTCGAGTCAAAGGTTTTGGGTCTATCGCTACACCACCTTTTGCACCACCATAAGGTAACCCTACAATTGCAGACTTCCAAGACATAAGAATAGCTAGGGCTGTAACTTCACCTAGATTTACATCTGGTGCATACCGAATACCACCTTTAGTAGGGCCCATTGATAAAACATGTTGAACTCTATATCCAGTTACCGTCTCAACCTCATCATATTCATCTCTTCTAAATGGAAAAGTTACTACAAGAGATCTTTGAGGTAATTTAAGTCTCTCTTTTATATTGGAGTCAAGATTAATTAAATCAGAAACTTCGTCATACTGTGCAATGACTTCTTTATACATATGTGAGTCAAAGAGATTATTTTCAACTATCACAAGCTCATCATATATGGGTTTTTGTTAGAAAGATTGTTATTTTATTTTTTTTGTCACACTGCATTTCTAAATTATAAATTATGAAAGAAAAGGAAATAATTAAATTACTCGAAATATCTGGGATCAAAGCGAACTTTATTTGCCTAGACCACAATGACCGATGCGATTGTCATACAGTATATGATGAAGCAGCATAAGTTATAGGAAAATATATGAAAGATTTGATCTGGGATATTGCCAAAAGTGGTGAAGAAACTTTAGAAAACACTGAATTGCACACAATTAAAGAACCTGATGAATTATTTATTGCAAGAGGGGTCTCTCTAGAGGCAAAAGATAGTACTTATAAAATAAATAAATTTGTTGATAATAAGATTGCTCACGATGTTCAAGAAAAAGGGGCAATAAAAATATCTGATACTGTTTTTAATTACTCTAAAAGTTATAAATCAAAAACTATCGATTTAAAGAGATTGATTGACTGGGCTACAAGAAAAAAACTCTCAGAAGATGATATTGAAAACTTAGTAGCACTTTTTGGAACAGCTTCTGTTCCAAAACTACGAGGGCTGGATGCAGTTGCAGAAAAAAAAGGAATGGATAAGCAATTAGCAAGAGATACTTTTATAGAGAAAGTTTGGGATGAGGAACCAAGATTACAAGTTATTCAAACAAGTAATGATGCTGCACCATTGTGGGCAAAAAATTTGAAAGAAATGGAGAGAAGAAAATGAAACAATTATATGAACTATCAAGAAAATTTCCAAAAGATTGGATCAAAAAAGCGCCCAAAGGTAAGTTTGGAAATTATGTGCCACATTCAGTAATTACACAACGCCTTCTAGAAGTTTGCGGTCCATTTGATTGGGAAGTTGTTGAATTAATTCGACAAGAAAATACTGGAGCAGTTGTTGGTTGCTTTGGAAAATTAACTGTTGAAATAGATGGTAAATTAGTTACTGTAACATCTATCGGCGACGTGGAGCACGATCAAAAAAATGATGGAAGTAACGCAAAACACGCAGAATCAGATTCTTTCAAAAGATGTGCTATGAAACTTGGGCTTGGACTACATTTATGGGCTGGAGAAGAATATTATCTTGATAAGCAGCTAGACAAAAAAGAAATAGGGAAAAAAGCTAAACTTCAGTCTGCTTGATCAATTAATTTTCCATTTTTAGCAGACAATACAAAAGTTGATGGCCCATCGTTGACTAAACCCACATCCATCATGGCACCGAAACTCCCTGATCTTACAGTTACATGCTTAGAAAATTCTTCAACAATATTGGAAATCATGTTTTCAGCTATTTCTGGAGATTTTGCATTTACAAACGAAGGCCTATTCCCTTTCAAAAGTTTTCCAGCTAATGTGAATTGACTTACAATTAGTATTTCCCCAGAGACATCAATTATTGATTTATTCATTTTCAAATTTTCGTCAGAGAAAATTCTTAAATTTAAAATTTTATTAATTAAAATTTTACTTTCTACTTCAGAATCTGATTCCTCGATACCCCATAAAAGTAAATAACCCTTATCAATTTCTGAGACAATACTTGATCCAACTTTTACATATGCACTTTTAACTCTCTGCAAAACAACTTTCATAAACTATAATTTAACAGATGAAGTTAGACAATAAAACCATTCAAATGGCATCTGGTCCAAATTATGCAGCATTAACAACTTTATTTCAAAATGGTGTACCTCAAACTCATGTGATGTGGGTTGATACAGATGGTGAAAATATTTTAATTAATACGGAGATTCACAGGTTCAAATACAAAAATGTTTTAAAAGATCCGAGAGTGACGGTTATGATTTGGAAACATGATGACCCATTTAAATTTGTTGAAATAAGAGGTGAGGTAGTTGGAGAAATTTCGGGAAAAGAAGCTAGAGATAATATTGATAAATTATCTCAAAAATATTGGGAAAAGCCTTATCCATTTCCTGTACAAACCGAAAGAATTATATTGGTAATAAAACCTAAAAAGGAAGTAATCTTTAATCTAAAAGACGAAGATTTCGAATAATTTAGTCTTCTTTGTAATCGTAAAAACCTTTACCAGTTTTTACTCCTAAATCACCCTTTAAAACTTTCTCTTTTAGGAACGTTTTAGGCTCATCTTTAGGATCGCCAGATTCTTCGTACTTTTTCAATTTTGCATAATAATGTATATCTAATCCTGAATAATCTGAAAGTTCAAATGGGCCCAAAGGATGATTTAATCCTTTTTTAATAGCAAGATCTATGTCTTCAAAATCAGCAATTCCTTCATCATAAAGTTCATAAGCTTCATCAACTAAAGCTGCCAACATCCTATTTACAATAAACCCTGGGGTTTCCTTTTTGAGAACTACAACTGATCTTCCCATATTTTCACTAACAGTTTTTGTACGTTCTAAAACTTTTTTTGATACATCAACAGGATATGAAATTTCAATTAAATCCATTCTTATTGGTGGGTAAAAGAAGTGCATATTTATAAACCTCTCTGGGTGGTCACAATGATTTGAAATTTCAGAAGCTTGAATAAAAGAACTATTAGTTGCCATTACAACGTCTTCGTTCATTAATTTGGAAATCAGTTTAAAAATTTCAAGCTTTACGTCAAATCTTTCAATTACAGCTTCAATTACGAATGATTTTCCTTCTATTACCTCCTCAAGTGAATAATTGAGTTCTAAATTTTCTTTGTAGGAGTCTAATTTATCTTCAGAGTATATTTTTTTGTCTATTAAATTTCTGATATTTTCTTCAACAAATTTGTATCTATATTCTAGATTTTCTTTATTTTCGTCATAGATATTTGTTTTGTAACCAGCCATTGCTGCTAATGCTGCTATTTGGCTGCCCATTTGCCCCCCGCCAATGACTGCAACTTTTTCAGTCATAAATGTTTGTTTATTTCACGTTTTGCGATAGATCTAAGGTGCACTTCATCTGGACCGTCAGCGATCCTTAATGTTCTCACACCAGCAGACATTTTTGCTAAAGGAGTGTCTTGTGAAACTCCCATAGCTCCATGTGCTTGAATAGCTTTATCAATTACATACGATGCGGCTTCTATTACTCCAACTTTTATTGCAGAGATTTCAATTTTGGCTTGCTCTTTACCTACATTGTCAATCAGCCATGCTGTTTTTAATGTTAAAAGTCTAGCCTCTTCTATTTTAATTCTTGATCTTGCAATCCAATCTTGTACTACTCCATGATCAGATATTTTTGTACCAAATGTTTCCCTAGATAAAGCTCTCTTTATCATAAGTTGAAGAGCTCTCTCAGCCATTCCAATTGTTCTCATGCAGTGATGAATTCTTCCGGGCCCTAATCTAGCTTGAGCAATTTTAAAGCCCATACCTTCACCACCTATAATATTGGATTTTGGTACAACTACATTTTCAAAATTTAATTCTGGATGACCAGTGTACCCGTCGTCGTAGCCGTAAACATGCATCGGCCGTACTATAGTTATCCCTTCTGTGTCCATAGGAACAAGAACTTGACTTTGTCTTGTATGTGGTGGATTCTCAGGGTTTGTTACTCCCATAAAAATACATATTTTAGCACGTGGATTAATTGCATTTGAAGTCCACCATTTTCTTCCATTAATAACATAGTTATCCCCATCTGAAACTATTGAACTTGAGATATTGGTTGCATCAGAAGAAGCAACATCTGGTTCAGTCATGGCAAAACAAGATCTGATATCTCCATTTAGTAATGGTCTTAACCATTGGTCTTTTTGGTCTTGTGTTCCAAATTCTGCGAGTATCTCCATATTCCCGGTATCTGGCGCAGAGCAATTAAATACCTCAGGAGCCCACCAAACCTGACCAGTTATTTCTGCTAACGGTGCATAATCAACATTTGTTAGTCCTGCACCATGTTCACTGTCAGGTAAAAATAAATTCCACAAATCTTCTTTTCTGGCTTTATCTTTTAATTCATCAAGTAGTTCAGGAATATGCAAAGAATCCCCTGAATCTAAAATTGCTTTTTCATAAGCTTCTTCATTTGGAAAAATATGATCCTCAAAAAATTTATTCATCTTTTCTTGAAGATCTGATGATTTTTGGGAAAATTTAAAATCCATTATTTTATTCTATCAATTAACTTGAGACCAAGAGAATTAATTCATAAGATATTTGTTAATGAATTTTTTTACAAACCAAATAAGAGAATATATATCTTCAAACATTGATTTGAACATCGATTTTGATTTTGAAAGATTCAAAGTTGGAAGATCAAATATAACATTTAAAATTTTTGATTCAAAAAATACTTATGTTCTAAGAAGACCACCATTTGGAAACAAGCTTGAATCTGCACATAATATGCAACGCGAATACAAAATTATTACAGAATTAAGTAAAAATAATCTGAAAGTTCCTGATCCTGTACATTTATGTGCAGACAAAACTATTTCTCAAGATGATTTCTATATTATGGAATATATTGATGGTGAGACAATATCTGATAATTTAATCGCAGAAAATTTTTCAAAAAAAGATAAGGAATTAATTACTAATTCATTTATTACAACACTCACAGAATTACACAATTTTGACGTTCAAAGTTCTGGTTTAAAGGACTTAGGAAAACATGATGGTTATGTAGAGAGGCAGTTGATTAGATGGAATAAGCAATTTAGTGCACAAAAAGTTAGAGAAATAAATGATTTAGATATAGCAACCAATATTCTTTTGGAAAAAATTCCAACACAGCAAAGAGTTAGTATTGTTCATGGTGACTATAGATTAGATAATGTCAGAGTAAAAAATAACAATGTATCTGCCATACTTGACTGGGAACTTTGTACATTAGGAGATCCACTAGCTGATTTAGGAACTGTTATTGCCTCATGGGCAGATAAAAAAGAAAAAGATACTCCGTTTATATATTCCCCTTCTTTAAGTGNTGGATTTCCAAGTAGAGATAAAATTCTAACTTTGTACGAAGAAAAATCTCAACTTAATCTAAATGAAATTGAATTTTACGTAAGGCTATCATTTTGGAAACATGCAATGATAATGGAGGGGGTATATGTTCGATATTCTCTTGGTTATTATGGTAATGTTGATAAGGAAGAAGTTGAGGCATTTGGCGAAAGCACTCTTAGCTTTGCACAAAAAGCATCAGCTAAAAATTTACTTAAGGAGATATTTTGAAAGTTATTCCAGCAAATGAGCTAGAAAATCATATTGGTGAAGAAGTAGGTGTTTCTGATTGGTTCGAGGTAACTCAAGAAAGAATCAATCAATTTGCTGAAGCAACAAATGACCATCAATTTATTCATGTAGATCCTGAAATGGCAAAGGCAACACCTTGGGGAACAACAATATCTCATGGGTTTTTAACGTTAAGCTTGCTTACCTATCTTCAAGCTGATATTGGATATATGCCAGAAGGGCTTCAGATGGCTATTAATTACGGTGCAGACAAAGTCAGATTTATGGAAGCCGTTCCCGTAAATAGCAAAATCAGAGGTCGTTTTGTTCTCGCAGAAGTTAATTATAAAAAAAATGGAAGATGGCTTACGAAAACAACTTGTACAATCGAAATTGAGGGTAAAGAAAAACCTGCAGCGGTTGTCGAAGCATTAACTTTATACGTTGTAAGCGAATAGTAAAAGGAGAAATTTATGAGAGAAGCAGTAATTGTATCAGCCGCCCGAACACCGATTGGCAAAGCTTATAGGGGTGCATACAACAAAACTGCAGCTCCAACTTTAGCTTCCTATTCAATCAAAGAAGCTATTGATAGAGCTGGAATTGACCCTAAAGAAGTTGAGGATGTTGTCATGGGATGTGCTCAACAACAAGGCACACAAGCTATAAACATTGGAAGGCTATCAGGCATTGCAGCTGGATTACCAGATAATGTTCCGGGCATGACAATAGACAGACAATGCTCCTCGGGAATGATGGCAATCGCTACTGCATCAAAACAGGTTATAACAGATAACATGGACATTGTGGTTGCTGGAGGCGTAGAATCTATTTCACTTGTTCAAACTGCTGATTTCAGAGTAGATATAGATCCTAACGTTACTGCTCACGCACAACATGCATATATGCCAATGATTGAAACTGCAGATCATGTTGCTGAAAAATATAATGTCACAAGAGAAAGTCAAGATGAGTATTCTTTACAAAGTCAGCAAAGAACAGCTGCTGCTCAAGAAGCAGATCTTTATAAAGATGAAATCATTTCAACTACTACTACAAAGTTAGTAAAAGATAAAGAATCTGGCGAAATTTCTGAACAAGAAACTACCTTAGAAAAAGATGAAGGTAACAGACCAGAAACAAATTTAGAAGGTCTATCATCTTTGGTTCCAGTATATGGAGAGGGTAAGTTTATAACTGCTGGAAATGCATCCCAGCTATCTGATGGGTCTGCATCTGCAGTAGTTATGGAATCAAAGGTTGCAGAAAACAAAGGCCTCACTCCCCTTGGCTATTACAGAGGAATGGCTGTTGCAGGTTTAGCACCTGAAGAAATGGGAATTGGCCCTATATATGCTGTTCCTAAATTGCTTGAAAAATTTAACTTAAGCATTGATGATATAGGATTATGGGAGCTTAATGAAGCATTCGCAGTACAAGCCTTATATTGTCGAGATTACTTGGGTATTGATAATGAAATTTATAATGTAAATGGTGGTTCAATATCCATTGGTCATCCATATGGAATGACTGGTGCAAGAATGACAATGCATGCTCTTATGGAAGGAAAAAGAAGAGGTGCAAAATACGTTGTTGTTACAATGTGTGTTGGTGGTGGCATGGGTGCTGCCGGATTATTTGAAGTTATATAACTATACAGATATTTAAAAGACTTGACTTAAAATTATCGAGGATTACATAAAGGAAAAAAATGAAAGCAGTCGTATGCACAAAATTAGGTGATCCAAATTTATTAGAGATAAAAGAAGTAGATAAACCAATTATTAGTAAGGATGAAGTATTAATTAAAGTTGAAGTTGCTGGAGTTAATTTTCCAGATGCTTTACTAGTTCAAGGAAAATACCAAATTGTAATTGACCCACCGTTTATTCCTGGCAATGAAGTGTGTGGAATTGTTGAAGAAATCGGTGAAAATGTTGATATACCTGTGGGAACCAAAGTAATTGGGATTCCTCCGATCGGAGGATTTGCTGAGTTCGTCTCTTTAAACAAGAATTTAGTAATTCCAGTAAATGAGGGCTTTGATCCCCTGGCTGGAGCGAGCTTACCAATTAATTATGGAACTTCATATTATGCACTGAAAAGAAGAGCAAATGCTCAAAGTGGTGAAAGTCTTTTAGTCCTGGGTGCATCTGGAGGAATTGGAACTGCTGCTATTCAGTTAGCGAAAGTGATGGGACTGAAAACTATTTGTGCTGTTGGTTCTGAAGATAAAGCAAAGTATGCCAAAAATATAGGTGGAGATGAAATAATTCGTTATGACCAAGTTGACTTGAAAGAAACTGTCAAAGAATTAACTGGGGGCAAAGGCGTAGATATTGTTATTGATCCTGTTGGTGGAGATGCAACCGAGCAGGCTTTAAGAGCTACTGCATTTAACGGAAGACTTTTAGTAATTGGTTTTGCAAACGGTGAAATCCCTAAAATCTCTCTTAATTTAACACTCGTGAAAGGTGTTTCAATTGTTGGAGTTTGGTGGGGTCGGTGGACGAATACTTCCCCTGACGAAACTGCACAAGATTTTAAGGAATTAATTTCTTTTGTTGAAAATGGAAAACTTGATATTATTCCAAAAAATATTTATAAAATTGATAAGACAGCTGTGGCTCTTGAAAATTTTCTAACTAGAAGAAATATAGGTAAAACAGTTATTAGTGTCTAGTGGGAAGCGAAATAAGGATTTTCGCCAGCGGCATGATCAGTTGCATCTATAATATTCTCAATTTCAGGAACAGCTTCACGTAAAGAAGCTTCGATACCTTGAGTTAGTGTTACTTGTGCCATACCACATCCTTGACAACCTCCGCCAAGTCTTAAGTAAATATCATTGCCCTCAACACCGATTAATTGTGCCGCACCACCGTGTGAAGCTATAGCTGGGTTTATTTGATTTTCTAATACAGCTTGTACTTTTTCAGCTAATTCACCTTTTAATTCTGGGAGGTCATCAGGATTCCCAATCATCGCAGGGCTAGGAGTATTTGGATTATCCATTGTTAGCCCAGGTGCATCAGGATCTTCAGACATATCAAGGCTTGCACCATCAAACTTATCAATATCTTTTGATGCAATAATCACTGGAAGATCTCCAAAATCTATTTTTTTATCATCAGACCTAGCTTGACCGATATCTAAAAAACTAAGGTCGTATGTGAATTGGTTGCCATGTACACCATCTATTTGTAAGAATAAGGCATACTCTTTGTCACCAGGTTCTTGATCCCGAAGACCAATTATGGTTTGTACAGCTTCTTCACCAATATTAAATTTAAATTCTTCACTCATATGTTCTATCTTAGCTGATTTGAGATATGTGAGAAATTATTAAATTAAACAAGCTATATATAATAGTTAAATATGACAAATATTCTTATATCATTAGGCGGAAATTGCTCAACCAATCACGATTTAAATGATAAAGATTTTACAGAAATTATAGGTGTTGATAAAGGCACTAAACATTTATTTAACAGATTAATAACACCAACTATAGTTCTAGGTGATCTAGATTCGATTGAAGCTTCATTACTAGAAAAAATAAAAAGTATGGATATAAATTTAATTAAATATGAAACAGATAAAGACAAGACTGATTTTGAACTTTCCCTTGAGATTATCGATAACCCAAACGAAAAGAATATTTATTTAATTGGCGGAGAAGAGGGAGAAATTGACCATTTGTTTTCAATTTTTTCTAGTCTCATTAATTATGAATTTGCCGAAAACTTGACGTGGTTCTATAAAGATAACAAAATTATATTTAAAAGAAATGTTTCCATCGAAATGAAAGTTGGTTCAAATTTTAGCATCATACCAATCACACATTTAAAATCATTATCAATTACAGGTGCCAAATGGGAACTTGATAAAACAGATGTTGAACCTGGTAGTACAAAGACACTCAGAAATGTTTCCATAAGCGACGAAGTAACAATAAATTGTGAAGATGGTTTATTTAGCGTAATTTACTAAGATCTTGGAATATCTTTCCAAGCTTTATCTTTATCTAGTTTTGGCTCACTTGGAAGCCCTAGAACTCTCTCAGCAATAATATTTCTCATTATTTCAGATGTTCCACCCTCTATTGAATTTGCTCTTGATCTTAGAAAAAGACTTTGCGTATCCGTAAAACCAAAAGTCTCATTTTCAAAATTTAATTCAGGTTGAGTCAACTCATATCCTCTTGGAAATAATAACGCATCATTCCCAAGCATTTCCATACCAAACTCATATGATGCTTTGTTGATTTCAGCTTCATATAATTTGCTAGTAGAGCCTTCTGGGCCAGGTGTTCCTTTTTCTCTATTTTCAAATGCTCTAACATTTGTTAATCTCACTGCTTCCTGTTCAATCCAAAGTTTTATCAACTTATCTCTTGAGACTGGATCATCAAGTTTTTTATCATTCCAAAGTTGAACTAAGTGACCTGGCGCACCACTTCCTCTTTCACGAACATTGCCTCCAATAGCAACTCTTTCATTCATTAATATAGCAAGAGAAACTCTCCAGCCATCTCCAAGGCCTCCTAAAATATTTTCTTTTGGAACCTTAACGTCAGTAAAATAAACCTCATTAAACTCTGCTTCACCAGTTATTTGTCTAAGAGGCCTTACGTCTACACCATCAGACTCCATGTCAACTATAAAAAAAGTTAATCCCCTATGCTTTGGAACATCTGGATCTGTCCTGGTCACTATTAGGCCCCATTTAGCTACATGCCCTAATGTTGTCCAAACTTTTTGACCATTTACAATAAAACCATCACCATCATCTATAGCTTTAGTTGATAAACTTGCTAAATCTGATCCAGAGCCTGGCTCTGAAAATAATTGGCACCATATCTCATCAGCAGTGAACATTGGTCTTAAGTATTGTTGAATTTGTTCTGGAGTGCCATACTCCACAATTGTTGGTGCACCCATTCCTATACCAAGAATATTTGCAATCCTGTTTTGTTGAGAAATTCCTTCATTCCTTAGAGTTTCAGTAATTATAAGTTGATATTTTGGATTTAATCCTAATCCGCCTGCGCCTTCTGGAAATTGAACCCAAGCAAGTCCTAGATCGAATTGTTTACCCCAAAATTCTTTAATGTCATCAGTTTCATTTCTGAATTGAATTAGTTCATCTAATTTGTCTCTTACCAGTTGTTCTGCATCAGAGTATTTAATTTCAGTTTTTACCATACGAAATTATACATCAAATTTATCTTATTGATTACCTTGTATAGCTTTCTGAATTATCATCAGCTCATCCTCGTTACTAAGAGGATACGTGCCATTTTCAATATTTCTTATTTCTTCAATATTGTCATTTATGTCTTCGGCAGTTGCACTTGTATTTACATATCCTTCATGAGTAATAATTCCAATACGAGCAAAACGCCCAGCAGCAACTCCAAAAATTTCATGACTTGGCTCACAAGCCTCAGATGCTAGATAAGAAACCATCGGAGTTACTAATTCTGCACTAAATAATTTTCCTACATCTTCTGGAAGAAGTGCTTCTGTCATTCGTGTATAAGCTGTTGGAGCAATGACATTTACTTTTATATTATATTTTGCACCTTCAATTGCTAATACGTTAGTTAGTCCTACTATACCCATTTTTGCCGCACCATAGTTTGACTGACCAAAATTACCAAATAAACCAGAAGGTGAAGCCACATTTACTATCCTTCCATATGCATTTTCTTTCATTACCTTAAAAGCAGGCTGAGAAACATAAAAGGTGCCTTTTAGATGCACATCTATAATTAGAGATAACTCTTCTTCTGACATGTTTGCAAAACTTTTATCTCTTAAAATACCAGCATTGTTTACAACTGCATCTACTGTGCCAAAATTATCAATCGCAGTTTGTATAATAGATTCTCCACCTTCCCTAGTTGCAACTGAGTCGTAATTAGCAACAGCCTCTCCTCCATTAGCTATGATTTCATTTACAACTTCATCAGCCGGCGTACTTCCAGAACCAGATCCATCTACAGCACCACCTAAATCATTAACAACTACTTTTGCACCACGGGCACCTAAATCTAAAGCATACGCTTTACCAAGCCCATTACCTGCTCCTGTAACAACTACTGTTCTATTCTCAAATGTAACTTTAGCCACTTTTATACTCCTTCATACATTGATTCAATTTGTTCATGATACATCTCTGCAATAACATTTCTTTTTAATTTTAATGTTGGTGTTAGCTCGCCACTTGAATCTGTCCACTCTTTTTCAAGAAGAACAAACTTTTTAATGCCTTGTACATTAGCAACTTGGGAATTAGCTTTATCAACTTGTTCTTGCACAGCTTGAATAACTTTTTCATTCTTAGCCATATCTTTTATTGAATATTCAACTCCATTCTCTGAAGCCCAGGTTTCAGCTCCACCATCCCCATCAAGAACAATTAATGCTGATAGGAATTTCTTTCCATCCCCTACAACACACACTTGTCCAATTAANGGATGTGGTTTTACTAAGTCCTCAATTTCAACTGGAGCAATATTTTTTCCAGCAGATGTTATTAAAATTTCCTTTTTTCTGCCAATAATTTTTACATAACCTTCAGAATCAATTTCAGCTAAATCCCCAGTATGCAACCATCCATCTTCATCAAAGGTTTCAGCAGTCTGCTCATCTGACTTGTAATAGCCTTGTGCAACGTGATTACCTTTGATACACAACTCTCCATCGTCCATTACTTTAACCTCTGTTCCTGGAATAGGAATTCCAACTTTTCCGATTGGGTTAAGAACACTAGGAATTTCAATACCATCAACTTTTAATTTCTTTGAAAAAGATTCTGCTGCATTTCCTGGCACACCAATTGTTGCAGGGCCAGTGTCTTCTGTCATCCCATAAATTTCAGTTATATCTATTCCAATAGCATGAAACCACCTATGAACATCCTTATTCATTGGTGCAGCTGCAGTCACAAAATACTCTGTATCCACAATGCCGAGGCCTTCTTTAAATTTAGAGAAGACAAGTTTGGCAAATACTTTATCTTTTATCTTGATACCAAGTGGTACCGATTCTCCTCTTTGTTCGTAATCTACTTTCTCTAATCCATTTGCAATTGCTTTATCTATTAAGTCTTTTTTTGGATTTTCTTCAATTTTTGCTTGTAGACCACCCTTGAACCTTTCCCATACTCTAGGAACAGCCAAAAACACTGAAGGCTTAATTGTAGGAAGAGCATCTCTCATATCTTCTAATACTGGGACTGGAAAAATTTGTCCAACTCTATAAATTGATTGATAGTGGTCGCCAGCTCTTGCTGCTATATGTGCCATAGGCAGATAAGATACGATTCTTGGAAATTTACTTGCTGGTATCATTTGACCAAATAAGCTCTCTATTGTCCAGAGAACATTTCTATGTGAAATCATTACACCCTTTGGCTTTCCAGTTGTACCCGAAGTAAAGATTAAACATGCCAATGAATCTGGTGTAACAGTGGAGGTGGCTTCATCTAACTTAGAGCTATCTTCTTCATTTATACTTTTACCCTTTTCAATTAATTCTTGATAACTGTGTACATGATCTAAATCTTTTTTCTCACCATATCCATCTATCAATACTATTGCTTCTAATTTAGGACATTGTTCTTTAGCTGCGTTTACCTCCGCAAATAATTCTAAGTCACCAACAATCGCTACTTTTGCTTCCATCAAATTAGCTACATATTCTATTTGAGAAGACTTTAACTGCTTGTATAAAGTCGATGGAGTTGCACCGCAATAAACTATTCCTAGATCAGAAATATTATGCTCTTTAGTGTTGTTAGACATTATGAATGCTGTATCACCAGGCCCTAAGCCTAATGTCATTAATCCTGCTGCTAAATTTTTTGAAACATCTCTATATTCTGACCAAGATATTGAATCCCAAGCTGAGTATTCGCTATTAGCTGGAGTATTTAATGCTGGATAATCTGCGTATTCTTCAGCATTCCTATCTATAAAATCTAAAAGAGTTTTTCCCTCAACTGATGCTGTAATTAAATTTTCCTGTGACTTTAAGTAATCGTGTAATTTTGACAAAATTTCCTCCCATGAATCTGATACTTAATTTTAATTAAAAAAAAGTAAATGAGCTATTAAATATTAGGATTTATCCCTTTACGGATCCCGCAGTTAATCCGCCAGTAATTTGCTTTTGAAAAAAGATAAACAGAACTGCAATAGGCGTTGCAGCTATAACTGATGAAGCTGCGATTACTCCCCAGTCTGCATTAAAATCATCAATGAAAACAGTATTAATTCCAACTGCAACTGTCCATAAATTTTTATCTTTTAAGAATATAGCTGCAAGAATAAAGTCGGAATATATCCCAATAAATGTTATTACAAAAATTACAACTAAAATTGGTCTAGAAAGTGGGGCTATTATTCTCCTAAATATTTGGTACTCAGTTGCACCATCTACTTTTGCAGCTTCATCAAGAGAAGGTGAAATTGTATCCATAAAACCCTTGATCAGCCAAGAATTGAAACCGATTGATCCTCCGAGGTATACAAGTATTAATCCAAAATGTGTACCAAGTCCCATAAAAGGAGCTATGTCGCTGATTTGAAAAAACAGAAGATATATAGCAACAAATGCTAAGAATGATGGAAACATTTGAACAATTACTAATGTCAATAAACTTGCTCTTCGACCCTTAAACTGAAGTCTAGAAAATGCATATGCGGCTAATGTTCCAAGAAAAACATTAAAGATAGCGGCTATTAGAGCAACTTTATAGGTATTGTAAAGCCACTTGAAATAAGGAACTAAAGGATCTGAAGAAAGCAATTTGAAATGCTTTAAAGTAAATCCCTCTGGAATCAATTTTGAATTAGTTAAATTAGCAAAATCTGCAACTGAATTTGTTACAACAAATAAAATCGGATATATAGCAAATGTTACAAATATTAATGCTACAAAATGTCTCCAACCATATTCTTTAACCCAATTAAAAAATTTAAATGTTTCCATAAATTCTTTCCAATCGTTTTGTATATCTAAATGAAATAGCTGAAATTATTAGAACAAGAGCAAAAATAATTATTGTAACACTTGATGCAAGTCCAAATAAGTTTCCCCTACCTCCAGAAATTGCAAGTTTGTAAGTAAAAGAAATCAAAATATCCGTCCATCCTACAGAAACCTCACTACCAACAATTGGGGGGCCACCTCCAGAGAGAAGAAATATCAAAGTAAAGTTATTGAAATTAAATGCAAATGAACCAATTAGTAATGGAGATATAGAGACCATCAACAACGGAAAAGTTATCCTCCAAAATGATTGAAGCCCAGTTGCACCATCAACCTTTGCAGCTTCAATAAGTTCCTTAGGAATGGATTGTAATGCTCCAGTTGTAATTAAAAACATATAAGGAAAGCCAAGCCATGTATTCACAAGAAGAACAGCAGATCTTGCACTTTCTTTAGTTTTAAGCCATTTCACAGGCTCTACATCTAATATTTCATACAATGGACCAAGCCACGAATTAATAACTCCGTAATCAGGGTTTAACAACCCTTTCCATACAAGGGCTGAAACAAATGCTGGTATAGCATACGGAAGTATAAAGACAGATCGATAGATTCTTTGAAATTTTAAGCCATCCTTGTTTAAGATCACACTTAAGAGAAGTCCAACTGCAAAAGAAAAAATGACAGACAGCAAAGCAAATTGAAATGTCCATTTAGTCACAATATTTAATGGGCCTCTAATTCTCTGACTAGAAAAAAGTTTTCTGTAATTTTCACCACCAACATAAACTCTCCAACCTGGTTCAATCTCATTACCATCACATTCAAAATTATCTTTTATCACTGGGCATATACTATTGGTCGCATTATTAATTAAGACATCGTTCAATTCATCATATGTATAAAGTTGTGAAGTGGAAGTTAGGCGACCTGTTGAAGCTCCAAAAACTGATATTTTATATAATTGTGCTCGAGTATTTTGATCAATTACAAGTGAGAGTTCTTGCAAAGTCGTTGAATTAGCTATTTGTTCTTTTCCAGAAAGTTGATAAAAACCATCTGGTATTGAAAACTCGCCATTAATAAAAAGTGACGGTTCGTGGGTCGCATAAGATGTAGAGAATATCTCATCATCTGAAACTGCCCTTCCAAATAAGATATTATCAGAATCTAAATTAGCAACATAATAAAATTTTAAATCTTGATCTTGAAGAATATACATTTCAAATTCAAGTCCTTTTTGATCATCTGGTGTAAACACACGATCTTCTAAAACACTTATTGCTTGTGCTTTAGTAAGAATATGTCCAGTGGACCAATTAGTAAAAGAAACAAAGGTATTGTAAATAGCGGGAAATACGACAAAAGATATCATAAAGATCATACCTGGAAGTATCCATTTCATAGGTTGAAATCTATCAGTAAAATAAACAACATTTACTAAAATTCCGATAACTAAAGTTAATGATAAAAAGAACCAAGATTCAAATGTTAAAGCAAGAGGTATTGTGTAGACAATTAATGCATTGAAAATAGCTAGTAATACATACCTTGAAATTTTTGAGAGAGCCATACTTAAATATATCATTAAAAAAATTGGGGCTCAACAGAGCCCCAATTTAATATAGATTAATTAAAAATTAACCACCAGCAATTGCATTACGAATTTGTTCTGCTGCTAATTTCATAGCATCAGTTGCATTGCTAACTGTTACACCTGTTTCATCATTAGTACCATAGTTTTGGTCCCTAATTATTAACAAGGCATCTCCGAATGGTCCCCATACACTTCCCATTTCTGGAATATTTGGCATAGGAATACCATTTGCAGCGCTAGCTGCAAAAACAGCTGCGATAGGATCAGCAGCTTCGACTACTGCAAATAATGATTTTGTAGCAGGTATCTTGGATCAGATTCATACATTGCTTGTTGAACTTCAACAGTTGCAAAAAAGTCAAGAATAAAGCTCTGTGCTAAAACTTGCTTATTACTAAATGATGAAACCATTGCACCTCTAACACCAACAAATGGAGTAGCTGCATTTCCGTCAAACTGAGGAATTAATCCAACACCATAATTAACTGCGCTAGCATCTCCTCTAGCCCATGGACCGGTCATCCAGAATAATGAACGACCTTCTTGGAATGCAGTCATAGAGCCACCATAGTCTGTGGATGCAACTGTTCCATTTTTAACAAGTCCATCAAGGAATTCAGCAGAAGCAATAGCTCCAGCATTATCTAAACCAACATCTGATGCGTCGAATCCGCCTTCAGATGCGAAAACATAACCTCCAGCTGATGCGACAAATGGGTGGTTGTGGTAAGCGTCTCCGCCTCCTCCACCACCTGGTGCACCAACGCAAAGTTCAGTACCTGCAGCGTCACAAGCAGCTTTTGCGTCTTCCCATGTTGTTGGGACTGAATCAACTAAATCTGCATTGTAATACATAGCAATAGCTTCTGTTGCATAAGGAAATCCGTAGACTTCTCCGCCATAACTAAACGCTGTTACTCCAACATCAAATAAGTCAGATGCGACAGAACCTAAATCTAATGGTGAAACTACACCGTTTGCTGCTAATTCTCCAACCCAGTCATGTGCTCCTAAAAATACATCTGGACCTTCACCTGCTGGACCAGCAGTTTGAACGTCTGTTCTTATAGCACCGAAATCATAAACAACTACCTCTACATCAACACCAGCAGCAGCTTCATAAGCGCCAACTAATGGATCTAAAGCATTTGCAACTTTTTCTTCAGCCCATACCACTATTACTTCAGGTGGTGGCGCTGTGGTTGCAGGAGCAGCTAATGTTTCTTGAGGTGCCTCTGTAGCTTCTGGTGCTTCTGCTGCATCATCTGCAGTATCTCCACCACATGCCACGGCCACTAAAGAAAACATCAATAAAAATACGATTAATCGTAATTTATTAGTTTTCATATACTCCCTTTCGTATATACGTATATTCATTCTTAAAGAATGACAATGATCAATCTAACGTATAAATAGAATTATTTCTAATTAAAATACAAAAACATTGCACTAATGCACAAATATTATTTTTCGTGAATAATTAAACCGATATCGCCACGGTTTTTAGTAATTTTAATAGAGCCATCTTCTAAAATTGCTTCACAATCACCATATATAACATCAATGCTGTGGGCATTTGTATTTATAGTTAGATCTTTTGTTAGCCTATCGCGATTTACGATACAAAGTAAAGACTCATCCTGTAAAATCCTTCTAAAAATAACTACATCTTCAGTATCATTTAACAATTCAAATCTTCCATATTTAAATATCGTATTAGAATTTTTTATATTCATCATAGTTTTCGTGAATTCAAGAATTGTCATATTCCATGAAGGTTTATCATGCCATGGAAATGGTTCTCTATTAAATGGGTCATCTGCACCACCCAATCCAATCTCATCACCATAATAAATACCAGCAATACCTGGAAATGTTGTTTGTAAAAATATTGCACCTAAAATGCCATCTTCATTGTTACCAGATCGATTTAAGAATCTTTTAACATCATGAGAGCTAAGTAAGTTTTGGCAAGAAGAGAGGGCTTCAAATGAATACATTGAATACAGATTTGCTAAAGAATCGGCAAATTCTTTGTTGTTTATTCTTTTAGTTGCAAAATAATCTGTCATGGTTTCTCTAAAAGAGTAATTCATCGTTCCATCAAACCTNTCTCCCTGAAGCCATTGTGAAGTATCACCAAAAATCTCAGATATAAGTAAGACATCTTCTTTTGCACTATATGCAATATCTCTAAAGTCTTTCCAGAAAGAAAAGTCTAATTCTTTCGCTACATCCATTCTCCATCCGTCTATGTCAAAGTTTTCAATCCAATACTTTGTAACGTCAAGTGCCCATTGTCTTGCATCTTTGTTTTCGAAATTTACTTTAGGCATATCTGGTACTCCCCACCAAGCTTTGAAAGATGGCTCAACAATTGGCCCATCATCATCTTTGATCTCTACTGGAACCATTGTCTCCTCAAAAGTTTTTTCTAAATACCTTTTGTATTCCTCCTCATTACCATCCCAACCAACTTTATAGGTGTTTGAATACAGGTGTGGTCTATGTATAAATCTGACTGGATAATCAAATACTGTAAACCAATCTTTGTATTTTGATTTTTCACCATTTTTTACAAGATCTTGAAATCCAAAGTGTCTTGGATGAACATGATTAAGAGAACAATCCAATATTATTTTCATTTCCCTTTTGTGGCACTCTTTAATTAGTTCTTTTAAAGCGTTGTCGCCACCCAATGATGGCTCAACTTTAAAATGGTCCCACGAATCATACTTGTGTGTACTAGTAGAAAGAAATATTGGATTTAGGTAAACAATATTTACACCTAAAGATTCAATATGATCCAAATTTTGAATTACTCCATATAAATCTCCTCCCTGAAAATCTAATCTTGTAGGAGTTGAACCCCATTCAACTAAATTTTTTGGATTGATAGAACTATCTCCGTTAGCAAATCTTTCAGGAAATACTTGATACATAACTCCTCCATATACCCAATCTGGAATAGTGTGTCTATGGAACGTGTTGATATCATAAACCCATTTTTCTGAGGGAGATATAAAATTAGCAATGCCGCTAGTTCCTAAATATATATTTAACTGATCATTAGTAGTTGCAGCAAAGCTAAATTTAGCAACTGATGATCTAAATTGTATTTGTGTTCCCCAAAAAATAAATCTATCAGTTTCAGCATACTTCCTTAACTCGATTGGTCTAAAATCTTCATCCTCTAAAAGTATCCAAAGTTTTGAAATATTTTTTTGAGAATGAACTCTAATTCTTCCTGTGCCATCTCTTGATATTGAAAAATGTTTTTTGTCATTGAAGTCAAAACGAAAATCATAATGACCAAGATGAACATCTCCTTCAAAAAAATTAATTTTTTGCTTTTCACCTGCGTCTACAAATTCTGGAGTATGCTCTTCTACCATAAATTTAATTTACTATTATTTTTTTATTTTGTACTCTATATTTGAGACATATGAATATAAATAAATCTAGCGGGTTGATTCTACATCCAACTTCATTACCTAGTGATTATGGGATTGGAGATTTTGGTAAAGAAAGCTATAGGTTTATTGACTTACTTAGCGAATCAAAAACCCAAGTTTGGCAAGTACTACCATTAGGCATTACTGACAATTTTGAGTTCTCTCCTTATTCAAGCAAATCCTCTATTCTTGGAAATCCGTATATTGTTTCATTAGATAAATTAAAAAATAATGTTTTTAATGACGACGAATTAAGTGAAATAAAAATAAATAACTCTGACAAAGTTGACTATAAATTGGTTTACAGTAATAAAAATAATTTGTACAAGAAAATTTCCGAAAGAGTCAACATCAACGACCAAGAATATAGAGACTATATTGAAAATGATTTAAAGAAACAACACATTACATTTTTAACTTTAAGTGAAGTTTATGAAGGATCATGGAACACTTGGTCAAAAAAATACCAAAACTACTCAGAATCACTTTTTGATGAAGTATATAGTAAATATTTAAACACATTTACAAAAAATATATATTTACAATACGAATTCGATAATCAATGGCAAAATATTAAGTCATATGCCAACAGTAATAATGTAAAAATCCTTGGTGATATACCTATTTATGTCAATCATAATTCAGCAGATGTATGGCTAAATCAACAGCTTTTTGATTTAGATGATAATAATGAAATGAGTTTTGTATCAGGTGCTGTTCCGGATGACTTTACTGTAGAGGGGCAAGTATGGAATACTGCACTTTATAAATGGGATAATCATAAAGAAGAAGGATATAAATACTGGATTGAAAAATTAGATTATAATTTGAAAAATTATGATTACTTAAGAATTGATCATTTTGTTGGTTTTTTTCAATTTTGGGCTATTCCTAAAAATGAACCTGCCTTAAATGGTCATTGGAGATCAGGTCCGTGGAAAACATTTTTTGATGTTGTTTCTAAATCAATTGACTTTAATAAATTACTCGCTGAAGATCTTGGTGTTGTCTTACAAGAAACTGCTGACGTATTAAGTAACTTTAATATCCCAGGAATGAAAGTACTTCAACAAAGAATACCTAACGACAGTAAACACAATGAAATTCATCCAAAAGAGTGGGATTTTAATATTGCTGCCTATACAGGTACTCATGACAGCCCAACAATTAAACAATGGCTTAATGAAGTTGATGATATTCAAATTCAATTTTTTAATCAATACAAAGAAAGCAGTTCTCTTTTATACGAATCTGATGTTTGGAACTTTATATCTCTCGTGTGGGAATCACCTTGTCAATTAGCAGTTACAACTATCCAAGACTTATTAGAACTTGGAAAAGAAGCTAGATTTAATATTCCAGGAACAACAGAAAATAATTGGGTTTGGAGATTAGAAGATTTAAATGTCCTTAAAAATATAAAAAAAGATTTAGAAAAGCTTAACAAATCTACAGACAGAGCCTAATTACTTTCTCTGACATAATCTATAACTAGCTGTGCTTGTTCTTCTGTAATCCTTACTGCTGGCATAGATCCTTTACCATTCAAAATAGTTTGAAGCCAATATGAATCAGGCATACCTAAAACTCTTGCCGTTTTTAGACTGGGACCAGCTCTACCTGAAAAATCAGCTTGGTGGCATGCTGCACATCTTGCAGTATAAATTTCTTTACCAGTGGTAAGTTCAGTGGTCTCTTGAGCTCCACATGCAATAAATAAAAAAAGAAACAATAAGGAAACTTTTTTCATTTTTATTCTTCTTCAAGTGCAGATTTGAATTCTTTAGTAGATTTTCCTAATGATTTAGCTAAGCCTGGAAGCCTTTTTGCTCCAAAAAGTAGAAGCAATATTGTTAAAATTATTAAAAGTTCTGGTAATCCTAATCTCATAAGATCATTTTAATAGTCTAAATTTCTTTATTTAAACCTATAAATCTCTTTTCTAATACCCACATACTAACGAATCCAATTACTCCAAATGTAAAAAAGAATACCAAATCATTACTTTGGTTAGCTGTTGGTAAAATTGGAGATGTATATATAGGTTCATTAGCTGAGTTATACTCTAAAACTTCATAAAAAGGCCAAATTTTAAACAATGAGCCAAAAAGAAAACCAATAAGAACACTAATTACAACATCATTATATCTTTTAAAAAGGTAGGAGAAAACTCTACTAAATGTAACTAGACCAACTATGCAACCTACTAAAAATATAGATATAACTGCAGTATCAAAACTATTTAAGGCTTTTAATATAAATTCATATTTTGATAAAAATACAAGAATAAATGAACCACTTATTCCCGGAAGAATCATCGCAGAAATTGCAATTGCGCCAGATATAAATATAAAGAAATTTGTGTTTGGAGTAGACGAAGGAGCTTGAAGAGCGATATAAGATGAAATAGAGAGTCCTATTACAAATGAGAGAAATACTGNAATACTTAATTTTTGAATTTGATAAAAAATTAATATGCTAGAAGCAATTATTAAGCCAAAAAAGAATCCCCAAATTTTAAAAGGATGATCATCGATTAAATACAC
>JGI24820J26691_1000021_pt1 | contig 32471 bp, 26 predicted proteins | sample METZYME_5_50m_FD_26691 | JGI IMG/M metagenome (IMG submission 26691) | reverse complement strand
GATATGGAGATACTAGAAGACCTGATTCAAGAGCTAAAGGATACTAACTAATGATTGATAAAATTTTGGTAATAACTGCATATGCTATTCCAACCGTAGCTCTCTTAATCATCTGCTTTTTTATATCCCGCAAAAAATAAATTTTTAGAAATCATTTTATTTTTAAATAAAAAATTAAATATGTATGAACTTTTTTCTGATCAACTTGTCTTAAGGATATGTTGGTTAAAATTTTCCTCTAAAATTTTCCCTAAAACCAATTAGAGCGGGCCGGCCATGCCCGCTTGCTCCTCTGGAGTAAATGCTATTGTTTACTGGAGCTATTTGAAATATTTTTGATCTCTTTTAAAACAGTCTCCCAAATAGCCCATTCCTCAGTATTTAGATTGGCAGCATACTCAGCAGCTCTCAACATAGCAATTGATTCAGCATCCTCACCATATTGTGAAATCAGATCAATTGCAATTTGGTTAATGTCTTTCATGAGTATTTAATCTTCAAGAATTTTATAGATATTTTTACCATTTTCCATAAAAGATTTCACAATAAAAATACTAGTATGTCTAATAGTAAAAAAATATATTAAAAACATGAATTACTCTATGATGAATAAATATTTCTATACAATGAATTTCTAGGTGTAGTTTTCAATTATAAAAGAGAGATAGCTTAATGCATATTTTTTGGTTTAAAGATTCGATAACTGGTCATCTTAAACAAGTTGATGCTTTATTAACGCAAATTCAAAAAGAAGCTAGGTTTTCTTTATCTTCAATTGACTGTGATAAAAAAGANCAAGTTACTAACGTTCTTCAATCTGAACTGGAAAAAGATAATGATGAAAATTTTCCCATTGTTCTCATAGGAGCAGGTCANACTGTTTATCCTAAAATTCTTAGTTCACAAAAATTTATTAAAGAAACTTTAGGATTAGATTCAGTTTCTATTGCAGTTATGCGNCCCTCAAGAAATATGTCTGCTTTTGATTTAATTTGTGCTCCAGAACACGATTTCATTAAACAAAAAACTCAAAATAATGTCATTACATATCAAGGAGCGCTTGCTTCAACCTCCTTCACTCCCTCTGATGACAAAAAAGCAATTATCGCTATCGGAGGTAAAAGCAAACATTATAAATTTGATGAAAAGGTAGTTTTGTATCAATTAGAATATATTTTAAACATACATCCAAATCATGAATTTATTATCTTTAACTCAAGACGTACACCTCGATCATTAAATATTCAAATTGAAGATCAATTAAAAAATTTTACAAATGCAATATTTATTAATATCGATTATCCAAATGATGAATCGTTTTATACAAGTCTATGTGAATCGTCTTTAAAATTTGTTACTCCTGATAGTGCAAATCTAGTCTTTGAGTCACTTTCAACACAAGGAAAAACATATTTAATTCAAATAGAAAGTCCAAAATATAGAAGGTGGTTTGGCTCAAAAAAAATAAGATCAACTATGAATAACCTAGTAATATCAAAGCAAGTTGGAGTAGTTAGTCTGCTTGCTAAAAAAAATAAATTAAAAATTTCAAAAATTGAAAATCCCCGTCCTGGCTTAGAGCCTCTTGCAGAAGTAGAAAAGATTTCATTTGCAATTCAAAAATATCTTCGTGATCAATAGCGAAAAATTACAATCATCAAGAAAAGGGGAAATAATTTCTGTTGGCCCTTTAGAAGATAATAGTGGATTTGATTTTCTGATTCGATCATGGATCAATATGAATGAAAAGCTAGAGATTATTGGCAAAGGTAGTCAAGAATCTATGCTGAAGGAATTAATAAAATTAAATGGTTTGGAAAATAAAATTAAAATTGAGATAGATGATTCATCTGAAATTATTAATTATAAATTTCGGGACGCTAAATGCTTAATCATTCCCTATCTAAAAGAAGAAAATCTTTATTTAATTCATCAAGCATTAAATTATGAGATTCCAATTATTGGAACGAATTTAAATGAAATTTCTAAAATCATTCCTAAGGAATTCTTAGCTAAGCCAAAAGATGTGAATTCATTACAATTAGTAATTAAAGAAATCATTCCTCTTTTATCTCAGTTTGATCTCTCAGCAATTAAAAAAGCAGTTATCGAAAATTATTAATTAATTTTGAGCTGCTCGATGAGTCCTAAACGCGCGCTCATATAAAGCGATTGTTTGACTGGCTTGATACTTCTTAGTAAATTGCTCGGGTATTGATTGTGAAGAATTTTCTTCNATTAATAGTGGGATTCTTTCTATTAAAGCCTTTTCATCTCCAAATGGAATAAGGCCTATTGGATTGATTGCATTGATAGTTTCTCCTACACCTCCTCTATTCCATCCCATAACACGAGTACCACAGGCAGCAGCCTCTATAATAGTTCTGCCAAATGGTTCAGGTTTTGATGATAAATTAAAAACGATAGTAGATATTTTATATATGTTAGCTATGTCTTTCCTAGCTCCACAAAAAGTGATCTGTGATTCAAGATTATTTTTATGAATGAGTTTTTTCAGCGATTTTAAATAATTAAACTTATTTGGACTTACTGGCCCAGGAATCAAACCATGATAATTTTTATCATTTAAACTTTTAATTAAACTTATAAAAGATTCAATACCTTTCCAGCTTGTAATTCTTCCTGGCAGAGTTAAGAGAGTTTTATTTCTTGTTTGCGGAAATTTATCGAACCAATCTTTCTTCCATTCTTCAGGAACTTGGGAAGTATTAAATTCCTCTAAATCACAACCTCTATAAATTAAATGTAAATTTTCTTTATCAACAGAATAATTTTCTAAGACATATTCATCAACAGTTTTAGAAATAGTAATAATTTCATCTGCAAAAGACATTGATTTGCTATAAAAAGGCTTGCTGTAAAGACCATGAAAAGTTGAAATAACTATTGGTCGATGATGTGAATAATTTTTTAATGCTAAAAAATTTATCCAAGCAGGAAACCTTGATCTTACATGAATTATATCTGGTTGAAATTTAACATAAATCTCTCGTAAATTTTGATATTGTTTTAGTGCTAAAAAATTTTTTTTTGCAATTGGTAGTTTGAAATGTTGTGCGCCATACGATTCAAGAGCTTCAACTAAATGGCCTCCAGCGGATACAACTCCTGAAACATGATTCTTTTCGATAAGCTCATTAGACAGATCCACGGTTCCTCGCTCCACACCACCAATCTTAAGCTCAGGTAAAAGCTGAAGAATTCTCATATTTTACTCAAAACGTAATGCGACAGCCGGATCTAATGCAGCAGCTTTCTTTGCAGGCCAAATACCAAAAAATAAGCCAACGCATCCAGAAAATATTACTGATCCTATGATTGCAGAAAATGGAATTGTAAAAACCCAATCTTGAAAAACTGTGACTAAAAAATATATGGTTGAGCCAAAGATTACCCCGATAATCCCTCCGATAATACATAAGGTAACAGCCTCAATAATAAATTGCAGCAAAATAGCATTTTGTGTAGCTCCCAATGCTTTTCTTAAACCTATTTCACGAGTTCTTTCGGTAACAGATACTAACATAATATTCATTACACCGATTCCACCCACCATCAAACTTATACCTGCAATACCAATCAATAATGCTGAAAATATAGCAGTTGCTTGTTTTCTAAGATCAGTAAATTGTGACCAGTCATTGATTCTAAAATTATTCTCTTCTCCTGGACCAATATCATGCTCTCTTCTTAAAATTCTCTCAATTGATATCATAGCTTCCTCAGGAGTGTAAGTGTTTGGAACTTCAACTCGAATTGAATCAACTCTCTCTCGACCAAATAACCTATCTGCAGCAGTCATCAATGGAACATAAATAATATCATCAGGATTAGACCATCCAGTTGCTCCTTCTGGTTTAAGGACTCCAATAATTTTAAAAGTTACTCCTCCCATATCAATTTCTTTTCCAACTAACATTTTTGAAGAAGTTTTTAATTCTGTGCCAACATTTGAGCCCAAAATTGCTACTCTTTTTCGCGCTAGATCATCTCGTTCAGTGAAAAAGTCTCCGGCATCAATTTCATATCCTTGAACATCAAAGTACGACTTCCTGCCACCAATAACTGAAATTGTTATGCTCTCATTACCATATTTAAGGCTTTTGCTACTTCTAATTTCTGGAGAAACCCTCCAATTAATTTCCTTATCTTCAATCAAAGCATCAGCATCAGAAATTGTTAAAGGAGCAGAACTTATCTTTTGGCTTCCTCTTCCTCTAGATGGATAAACTGATAATGTTCGTGCAGACACGTTAGTAATCGAATCATCGATTGCTCTTTGAGCACTTGAGCCAATACCTACCATAGCTATAACAGAGGCTGTACCTATAACAATTGCAATGGTTGTTAACAGTGACCTTAATAAATTAGCTTTGATTGAATCTAGTGCCGTAGTTATTGATTCGTCTAGGATCATAATTTAGCCAAATCTATTTTTTACTCGTTCGGAAAATTTTTGTTGATATTTTATAAGACCTTCACTAGGAAGGACATAAACTGTATCTTTTAAATTTATACCTTCCTTTACCTCAACGTAATTAAGATCTGTTTTTCCAGTTTTGATCCAAGTAGGTATTGCACCTTTACTTGTTTTCTTAAGCACTATATACGTATCGAAATTTTCACCATCAACTTTATTTGCAAGGAAATTATTTAATTGCTCTTGCTTGATATTTAATAATGGAGCAACAGAAAGAATGTCCTTNCTTGTTCTCAAAGAACCAGCNGGGAGCGCTAGTGCTACCTTTTCGTTAAGAATTTCTATCTCAACATCTGTATTCATTCCAATTAAGAGTAACTTTTCTTTATTTTCTATATCAATCAAAACTGGAAATGTTGTGACATTTTGNTCCACTCTAGACATTGGTTCAATTTTAGAAACAATTCCTAAAAATTTTTTATCCCTGTATGCCGAAACTTTTAAAGTAACTTCTTGACCGATAGAGATTTTTCCAATGTCTATCTCGTCAATTAATGCTCTTACTCTTACATTATCAAGATCAGCCATCTCCATTAACAAAGTTCCACCACCCACAGCTGATGTTGGAGATGTAATCACCTGACCAACTTCAGCTGGTCTACTTATAACAGTTCCTGCAATAGGAGATCTCACACTGGTATCATCTAAGGCTATCCTGGCATTCTCAAGGAATACCTCTGCCCTCACAAGCTGAGCTCTTGCAGATGAAAATGACTCTTGAGCATCTTCAAATGATTTATCAGAAATATTGCCTTCATCATGCAATCTCTTAGAACGTTCAAACTGATTTTTTGCGTTGCTCAAACGTACCTTAGCGACCTCTAAATCTGCATTTGCTTGAGCCAANGTATTTGTTGGAGTTCTTTGATCTATTCTTGCAAGCACAACTCCCTCCTCAACATAATCTCCAATTTCCGCACCTAAAAAAAGTATTTGTCCTGATGCTTTAGATTTAATTTCAATAGAGGAAATTGCTTCTACAGTACCCGAGGCTTCAACTGTTAATTCAAGTTGTTGTGAAGCTGCTTCTTTTAAAGCATAAAATTTAAATTCTTCCTCATCTTTACCGTCACCGCAGCTAACAAGCAATATCAGCGGTAATAAACTTATTCTTTTAACAATTTTGTTACTCATAATTAATCCTTTCTGATATCTGATTCTATCAAACCATCTTTAATATATATTACTCTTTCTGCTTCTGAAGCAATTTCGCTCTCGTGCGTAATAAGAATGATAGTTTGACCTTGTTGATGAAGATCATGAAATAACTGCATTACATCATGTCCTGTCTGACTATCTAAATTTCCAGTAGGCTCATCAGCAAATAAAATAGATGGATTGTTTACAAGAGCTCTTGCGATAGCAACTCTTTGCTGCTGTCCTCCAGAAAGCTCGGAGGGCTGATGACTCATACGTGACTCAAGTCCAACTTTAGAAAGTGTGTCTTTTGCTTTTTTCAGCTGATCTTCTTTTTTAAATCCAGCATATTTTAAGGGCAACATTACATTATCAAGTGCACTATTTCGTGCCAATAAATGAAAATTTTGAAATACAAAACCTATCTCTTTATTTCTTATGCCCGCAAGCTCATCGCCCTCTAAAGTACTTACTTCCTTATTGTTCAAATGATATGTTCCATTAGTTGGGCTATCTAGGCATCCAATAATATTCATAAGTGTTGATTTNCCAGAGCCAGATGGACCCATGATTGCTAAAAATTCACCCTGCTTTATTCTAAAACTTACGCCTCTTAAGGCCTCTACAGTTTGAGTTCCTAGCAAATAGTGTTTAGTGACGTTGTTGACTTCGATAACATTCATATTGGTGGATTTCATGGTATGCATGGTAAATTAAAATGTCAAGTTTACTTGACATTTAAACCTACTCAAATGCAGCTATATTGGTCTGAAGGTTGCCTAAAATTAATGCATGAATATCATGTGTGCCTTCATAGGTATTTACAGCCTCTAAGTTCATGGTATGTCTCATAACGTGATACTCATCAATAACCCCGTTACCCCCATGCAAATCTCTGGCCATTCTTGCTACCTCTAAAGCTTTACCACAATTATTTCGCTTAATTAAGGATATCATCTCTGGAATCATTTGTTCGTCATCAATTAGTCTTCCAACTCTTAATGCAGCTTGTAAACCTAATACAATTTCTGTCTGCATATCAGCTAATTTTTTTTGAACTAATTGTTTCGCAGCTAAAGGTGTGCCAAATTGAGTTCTATCTAAAGTATATTGTCGAGCAGCATGCCAACAAAATTCAGCTGCACCCATAGCACCCCATGCAATTCCATATCTAGCGATATTTAAACAAGAGAACGGCCCTCTAAAACTTTGAGCATCTGGAAGGACATGATCGTCAGGGATAAAAACGTCTGACATAAAAATTTGTCCAGTTGTAGATGCACGGAGAGCAAATTTTCCCTCAAGAACTTTAGTTTCAAGACCTTTAAAATCTTTTCTTGCTATGAAGCCTCTTAAAACACCCTGCTCGTCTTTAGCCCAAATAACAAATATGTCAGCAACTGGAGCATTTGTAATCCAGGTTTTTGAACCATTGAGCTGATATCCTCCATCAACTTTTTTTGCATTTGAAAGCATGCTTCCTGGATCAGAGCCTGCGTCAGGTTCAGTAAGTCCAAAACAGCCAATTAAATTTCCAGCTGCCATTTCAGGTAAAAACTCATCTTTTTGCTCATCTGATCCAAATTTGTAAATTGCATACATGGCTAAAGAAGATTGAACACTAAAAGCTGAACGATAGCTTGAATCCACTCTTTCAATTTCTCTAGTTATCAATCCGTATGCGACATAGCCAACACCCGCACATCCATATCCTTTGATTGATGCGCCTAAAATTCCAAGCTCCCCCATTTCTTTATATATTTCAGGATGAAACACTTCGTTCCTATTTGCATTTACAATGCGAGGCATTAGTGATTTATTACAATATTCACGAACGTTATCGCGAATCAATCTCTCTTCGTCTGAAAGCTGGCTATCAAGCCTTAGTATATCTTCCCAGTTACTATCCATAATTCTTGCAAAAAAAAGCCTTGGGTTATGCCAAGGCTTTTTATTATATTCTAATACTAGAAGCTATAGTGCAAATCCATGCCAAATGTTCTTGGAGCATCAAAATAACCAACAGTTAAATATCCAAAACCAGGGCCAAAACTTATAGCACTTGATTGATGGTACTCATTAGTCAAATTTCTAACCCAGAAATTTAGTTGAAGATTTTCCATAGGTTCAGTTAACACAAGAAGATCTGTTTTAGCATTTGAATCAATATTCGTTAGCTGAGCTCGAAAATCTTTTGAGTTATATGGAAATGATGGATGTTCATCTACCCTAGTGTGATCCAAACGAACTCTATAAGCACCAAAATCTTTCTCTAAAGATGCATATAAAGTCTTCTCGGGAGAATATGGAATGTTCTCAAGCANGAAACCATCTTGCGCAGTTTTATTTCCAGTAAATTCTGAGTCAAGAGTACTAAAATTTAATGTTAGAACTGTAGAATCNTTTAGCATAGTCATGGATTCAATTTCAAGACCNGATATACTGGCTGAATTATTTATAACCTCAGAGGCTGCAGCAGCATCAGCATTAAAATATGAGATCTGCATGTCCTCATGTGCATTATCAAAATAAGCTATATTCAGCATCATTCTGTTATCTAAATATCTACCCTTCAGACCAAGCTCTTTAGATTCAACAGTTTCAGGAGCATATGGAGTTGAAGCGGCAAACGGATTTGAGCTTTCAGCATTAAAACCTCCAGCTTTAAATCCTTCAGCTACTTTTAAATAAACATTTGTATTTTCACTATAGTCATGTTCAAGAATAAAAGTACTTGTTGTATCATCAAAACTTCCTTTACCGCTGGCTGAAATAATTCCTACATATTCTTTAAAACCAGTTTTATCTTCTTCAGTGGATCTAGCTCCAAGTGTTACTGTCCAATCTTCAGCAAGTCTGTAACTGAATTGGCCAAATATGGCCTCAGATTCACCTGCGCCTGAGTAGTTCTGAACAATGGCTGAACCACCCATAAAATAAGACTGAGGATTCGAAGTATAAGCATCATCCTCGAGCATGTAATAACCAATTACGTAATCCATATTGTCTGTAGAACCAGAGAGTTGTAGTTCAAAAGTGTCGGCTTCATAGTCAGTATCTCTTGAAGTTTCAGCGATATTAAATGGTCCTCCGTCTAAATCTAAGCGATCAAACCATCTAGTTTCACGTGTTGACCATATTGCCTTTAAAGTCCCTAAACCAATGTCTGTAGCAATAGTTAAACTAGTTCCTTTTACAACCGAGGTTTCAGATGTCAAAGTATCATTATGAGCTTGACCTTGACGTGAAGCGTTTTGAAAAAGCTCTATCGGAGCAATTTTTAATCCTCCAGCCAGAGCAGATGCTCCAACTCCAAATGCAGCGCTCCAATTTGGAATTGCATATGTTAACTGAGCAAATGGTGGAACATTGTCTTGATCAGTTTTATCCGTAGTGAAAGTTACGGTAGTTTTTTCGCCTTCATATAAATATGTAAATTTGTAGCCAGTAGAATCTATTGCATCTAATTTATCATTAGATGAAACAGTGTTAGGAACAACACCCTGGGCAGCTTGATATGGTGAATCATACATTCTTACATATCCTGCTCTACGTTTTTTATTAACTACTAACTTGGCGTATCGATTTTCTCCCAAACCAAAATCAGTAATAAATTGGGCCTGTCTTAAACCGTAATTACCCAAAGTGAGCTTAGAAGACATTCCTTCTCCTGATGGTTTTTTGCTAATTAGATTTATAGCTCCACCAAGGGTATTTCTACCGTAAAGAGTTCCTTGAGGACCCCTAAGGATTTCCACTCTTTCTAAATCTACAACATCAAATATAGAGCCTTGACCTTTGCCCAAATAGACGCCATCCAGATACATTCCAACTGTAGGCTCCCATGTAATTGCAGGGTTGGTGGTAGAACCCCCCCGAATAGCTATTGTTGCAGCTGTATTATTTGATGGAGTATTGATGATGTGAACATTCGGCGCCATACCTGCCAAATCTACAACATTTGCAATATCTAAATCGTCAATAGTCGAAGCAGTAAGTGCTGTAATTGCAATAGGTGCATCTTGAAGTGTTTCCTCTTTTTTCTGCGCGGTAACAACGACTTCCTCTAACATAGAACTCTGTGCAGTTAAATTGAATGCAAGCATCAGAGGTATTAAAAAAATAATGTTTTTAAGTTTATTCATAAATGTTCCCCAAAAATTAATGAATTAATGAGATTATTATTACAAAAATAGACCATTTTTGCATCCCAAACGGATATGAGAGCAGTTTCTCATGTAAATATTGCTAAATACCTTCAATTCTTATAACTCCAAATCTTGGAGAGGAAAACACAATATCACTTGTTTTTAAGCTTTGTGATACTAGCTCAATCATTTTATTACTATTACCACAGATAATGATTAAAGGTAGAAGATGTTGATATTGAAAGATAAAATCTTTTACTTCATCATCTACATCTTGATGCTTTATGCCATGAAGATCTAGATGAGTGATGCCTCTTTCCTTAAAGACTTTCATGAAAAATTAATGAGTATAAACAATTTTTGTGACGAACTAAGAGTGGAAAATTTTTTATTCGGAGAATTAAGATAAATTGGTATCTACCATCATGACATCCATTCGCCTTGCATTGTGATGATCATAATCGTAAACAATCTTATCTCCCAGACTTATATTAGGAAAGCGTTTAAATAATTCTTTTAACATTACTTCAGTTTGAGATCTTACCAATGTTACACCAATACAATAATGAGGCCCCTGACCAAAAGAAATACTCTTATCGTGATCTCTTTTTATATCAAATACTCCCGGATTGTCATACATTTTGGGATCCATGCCAGCAGTACTTGTTATAAGTTGAACCATTTGCCCTTTCTTAACCTCAAAACCATTTATATCAATATCTTCTGAGGCGTATCTTGCTAACCCAGTTTTTCCAGAAGATTCGTACCGAAGTGTTTCAGAAATCGCTCCTTGAACAAGACTTTCATCATTTTTTAAAGCACTAAGTTGATCTGGATGTTCAAGCAATGTTTTAATTAAGTAGCTATGTAAATCAACTGCAGTATCAGATCCAGCACCAAGAACCGCACCAACAAGTGCACACATTTCCATATTTGAAAGTTTAGAACCTTGATCTTCTGCCAGTATAAGAGTTGAAAGAAAGTCATCTCCTGGGTTTTTTCTTCTTTCATCTATTAATTCATTTAAAAGGTTTAGACCCTCAGGCACACCTTTAATTGCCTCTTTTCTTTCTTCAGGTGTAAGCATGGGATTTATACCTCTTACAACTCCATAAGCTAATGAATCAAAAATAGGAAATTTATCTCTAGGAATTCCAACTAAACTGGCTATTGCTTGAGTTGGCACAATTTCTGCAATCTCTGATGCAAAGTTAAACGAATCAGGCGTTCCTATTTCGTCAAACCTTTCCTTTACTAAGATCGTAAACCTTTCTTTCATTTGTTCCATGATTCGAGGAGAAAAAGCAGGAAGAGCAAGCTTCCTTAGTCGTAAATGATTTTTACGATCTAAAAAAAATAGATTGTTATTCATTAGTTTTTCAAAAGGATCCATGTCCTCGATAGCTTTTTTTTCAGGCGCATACTCCCACAGGTTAAAGTCAGTGGAGAGTCTTGTATCCAAAAGGCACTTAAGAATGTTCTCATGGCCAGTAATCAGCCATGCTTGCCACTGATCAAAACGTGAAATTGGATATTCTGAGCTTAATTTTTTAAGTGTAGGAATAGGATCATGAATAAAATCTTTTGAAGAGGGATTAAAAAAATGGTCTACAGTTTGAACGTTCATATTTAATTAAAGATTTTAAAAAATATTTGGGTTTGGTAAATCAGTTCTATTTACTATTGAATCTACTCTATCCTTAAAGGCTTGCTCACTTTTTTCGCTAATTGGATTGATCCAATAATTACCTAATTTAATTTGAGACAAACAAAATGATGCAACTTCCTCCGGTTCCGTTGTTTCCATCTCAATGCCCATTGAACTCATCATCTCTAACATATCCTCTACTGAAGAAATTGGATGCTCGGGTGCATCCGGATCTCTTGCAAGCTCTTCTGGCCGGTTACGCTCCGCTGAGAAAAGTTTAGTCCTTACTGTATGAGGTCCTGGAAATAAAATTGACACTTTTACATTAGCTTCAGCTTGATCAAGTTGTAATTTTAACACTTCGGTTAAGCTAGAGACTGATGCTTTAGAAGAGGTATAAATCGGCGTTGATGGTAAATTTATAAATGCTCCGTTGCCAGAACAAGTATTAATTACTCTAGAATCTTCACCATGGGCTAACATGCCAGGAACAAATGCCTGAATCCCGTGCAAGACTCCCATGACGTTAACCCCATAAGCCCATTGCCAATCGTTTGGTTTAGTCTCCCAAATTGGGAGAAGCTCCGCAGGAGCTACACCAGCATTATTGAAAAGCAAATGAACAGGACCGTGCTCACTTTGACACCAATTTGCAAGTTCGTGCATGGAATTGGGATCAGAAACATCAGCAACATGACAACAAACATCAAGAGATTGATCAGTCAATATTTCAGTAGATTTTTGAAGACTCTCCTCTTCTACATCTGTAAGGATAACTTTGGCTCCTTCTTTTGCTAAAGCCTCGCCAATTGCAAAACCAACACCAGATGCTCCTCCAGTTACGACAGCTAGCTTGCCATTAAAATCTTTCATAATTATTCCTATGCAGAATCGTATCTCGAATGCATAAATGGAACGTATGACATAACATCAACCTCTTCCATTACTGAAGCATTTGATGATGAGGTTCCTTCCTCCCATGTTAATGAAACCATTTCTTTTACAGGTAAATCTACCACCGGATCAACAGGAGATTCTCTGAGAATAATTTCTCCATCAAGTTTCATATGAACTGATTGAGTCCTGTGCATATTAATCTTTACTAAAAGAGGATTTTGATCAACTGGCTTATGTTGCTCGCACGAGGGGAANACCTTGAAACAAAAAACCTCATCAGTAAAAGAACTAGTCTCTAACGATTCAGTAGCCTTGCCTTTCAACTCAAGATAAGTTATTCCATGTCGAGTGACTGTTGCTGAGCAATCATCTCCGTCTTTTNAGGCAGTAACATCAGCTATTTTTTTAGGTTCGCCATATGTCTCTCTTCCGCCAACAACAACTCCCTCACCTTCCATCGGCATAGTTATTTCATAGATGCCCTCTTTACCTTTGTACATGCAGTTGACTCCAAAAGTTGCTGCGCCAAAGTCCATGCCTCCGTTAAGATCAACAAAGACCCTTGAGATTACTATTCTTACCATTGGATCTGCATGAGGCTCAAGCGGTGCGGGAATTAACTGCTCTATAAGTCCTGGCTCTGTTCTGTACCAAGCTTTGATAGCATGCATATTGGCATCGAAAAACTCTAAATTATTTTCTGCAGCTTCAATTAACTGCTCTGGTGTTTTAACAAATCTCAATTCTGACATAACAACTTCTCCCTATTTTTTTGTAATAATACAATTTATAAAAGATATTTAACAATAATATAACTCGTAATTTGAAAAGATGCATTTATGAAAAGATATGTTGATTGAATTTTATATTAATGAAAACATTACAAAAAGAGTTTTTAAAAAATCATTAAAGCAAATATAATAGAAAAATTACAATTAAATAAAAACTGAGGAATTAACAATGCCAAAACAAGAGTTTCCCTTTCCAATGCCAGATGGTTGGTTCTGCGTACTGAGAAGTCACGAGCTTGAAAATGGACAAGTAGAATCAGTTAAATTTTGCGAAGGCGACGTGGCCGCATTTAGAACAGAATCTGGAAAAATAGGAGTCCTAGACGCTTATTGTGGATATTCAGGGATCAATTTAGCATTAAGTGGCAAGGTTGAGGGAGAAACACTTGCTTGTCCTCAGCATGGAATAAAATGGGATATTTCTGGCTCATGTGCTGATATATCTCCTGACAGCAATGTTCCAGAATCTGCAAAAGAGTTAAAGATGTTCAGCTATCCTGTAGTAGATGTAAATGGATTTATTTGGGCCTGGCACCATCTAAATAAAGAAGAGCCAGCATGGGAAGTCCCTGTGATAGAAGGTTTTAATGGAGATGATGAAAAATGGGGTAAGGTACACCATTACGATTACAATATAAATACTGTATTACAAGAAATAGCAGAGAATGATGTAGATCAGGCTCACTTTCCTAAAGTCCATGGATCCCCTAGCCTTCCTGAAACAGAAGCAATAACTGAAGGAATTTACAAAAAAACAATTGCTGAAACATTAATGGATCCAAATAATGATAGTGTTTCTGAAGAGCATAAAGTTGAAGATCACGGAATGTTCACTACAACATTTACTAGAGAGTCATGGGGCCTTGGAACCGTTGGACTAAAAATGGTAAATCTACCTCCAAATGGAGGAGAATTCATCATGGTAAATGCTTCATGTCCAGTCGATAACAAAAAATCAATTCTAAGATGGTCAATGAGAGTATCAAANGATATTGAGGATGAGTTAGGAATGGCAATTATTGATGGGATAGCTAATGGTGTATTAGATGATATGCCTATTTGGGACAANAAAAGCTATGTTTCTAATCCAATTCTTTGTGATGGAGATGGTCCAATCAATAAATTCCGCAAATGGGTCAGCCAGTTTTATTCTGAGCCATTGCAAAACTGATCTTTGGCAAAAGTTCACTTTTTCTACTCAACCATGAACGCTGGCAAATCAACTGCTTTGCTTCAGTCTAACTATAATTATCACGAGAGAGGAATGCAGACTTTATTGTTTCTTCCTAAAATTGATGCAGAAAAAAATAATGGAAAAATTCATTCAAGGATTGGGTTAAAAGCAGATGCAATATCAGTTGATAGCGATTTCAATTTTTTTAATCATGTTTCTCAAAAACAAATGGAGAAATCGATTGAATGCATTTTAATTGATGAAGTCCAATTCCTATCTAAAGATCAAATTAGGCAAATATGCAAAGTAAGTGATGAGCTTAATATTCCAGCTATGTGCTACGGAATTCGTACTGATTTTCAAGGCAATCTTTTTGAGGGAAGTTCTGAATTACTTGCTCTTGCAGATAACTTAATAGAATTAAAAACGGTCTGTTATTGTGGAAGAAAGGCTATTATGGTAGTCAGGTTGGATAAGAGTGGAAAAATTGTAAAGGATGGTGATCAGATAAAAATTGGTGGTAACGATTCATATAAAGTATTGTGCAGAAAACACTTTAGGGAACTTACTCAATTAATTTAAATTAAGCTATCTTTCTCCTCTTTTAAAATTTTTTAGATAATTATAGGAAGGATCTTTAGAATTTGGGGTTCCTATGTTTGCTCCTTCAATCATTGGATGAGTTAAATTTACTTTTGAAGGATCTGCTACATATGCCCAATCTGCATCAACAGCTCTACTAGAAAATTTCCANATATCATCTCTTTTTTCATATTCATCGAAATATCTTCCGCCAATCAGCACATCATAATTACCAGAATCAGAGAGCACTTGATGAAATGCNATTATATATGTCTCTCCTTCTGCATAAGCTCCATTAAGCTTAATATTATGAGTTGTAACATTGTGATGAAGAATGCCCATAGGCTTTTGAATCTCAGGCAGCATGTCAATGAACTCCATTGCTTTTCCTTTAAAAAAAGAACCATGATCATCAAATGCATCTTCATGATAAAGAGTGCGCATTAATTCATTATCGTGCCGATCAGCAGCTCTACAATATAGATTCACAAGTTCTCTTATTGCATCTTTATCAATAATTTCTTGGATTTTAGTATTAATATGATTCATAATTTTCCTCGTAAATGAAAACTACCCAACAATATAAATCATTATTTTCTCCATTCAAAATTAATGAGCTTGAATTTAAAAATAGGATTTTACTTGCTCCTATGGGAGATAATCTTTGCAATAAAGATGGTTCGATTTCAAAAAAACAAGAAAGTTATTTTTTAGCAAGAGCTCAAGGAGGATGTGCAGGAATAATACTTGGCTCAGTAGGTGTTAGCAGACCAGCAGGACAAGCTACTCCATTAGAGTTATCACTGGCATCAGATAATTTAATTAAAAAATATAAAAAATTTGTCAAGTTGATGCATAAAAATGATTGCAAGGTTATTGCTCAAATTAAACATGGTGGCTCTAAAGCAGCATATGCTGCATCAATTGGTGTTCCATTTCTAGTTCCGTCATTAAAAGAAATGTCCTCTAAAGACATCGAGCATGGAAAAAACATGGTTGAAAAATTAACTCCTGAAGAAATGAATGAGTTCGTATCAAATCTAAAGGGTGCAGGAAACTTTAAGGTCATGGACTTTGAAGATATCAAAAAAGTAATTAAACAATTCAGAAATGCTGCTGAAAGAGCATATAAAGCAGATCTTGATGGAATTGAGATACATGCTGGGCACGGGTACATAATCTCAAGTTTTCTCTCTGAGGCAACAAATTTTAGAACAGATCAATATGGTGGCTCGTTAAAAAATAGAGTNAGNCTTTTAGACGAAATNATTGATGCAATAAGGACTAAAGTCCCAAGAAATTTTCCAATAATTGTTCGACTGGATGGAGAAGAAATCAATATTAAAAATGGTCTAACTTCGACTGAGACATGCAAAATTGCAAAATATATAGAACCTAAAATTGATGCAATTCATGTAAGCAGCTATGCAAATCCAGCCTCAGGACCAGATTTTACAAAAGCACCTCTTAATCATAAGAAAGAAGGTTTCATTAAGGTAACCAGCTTAATTAAAAATGTTGTTCAAATTCCAGTTATTGCGGTAGGTAGAATTGAACCAAAAAATGCAGAGAAATATATTTCTGAGGGAAAATTTNATTTTCTTGCTATGGGAAGGAANCTTTTAGCAGATCCTAATTTGCCAAAAAAACTAATAAATGATGAACAAAATAAAATTAAACCATGTCAATACTCTTATGAATGTGTCAGTAGAATTTTTCTAAATGGTCAAATGGTGTGTGCATCTGATGTTAGCCTAGGAAAAAAAGATAAGAAATTTTCTCAGAAAAAATTAGTGATTATTGGAGCTGGTCCTGCTGGACTAGAACTCGCACTTCAAGCTGCAAAAAGGAACATTGAAGTTTCAATATATGAAAAGCAACAATACATTGGGGGGAATTTAATTGGAGCATCTTTAATATATGAGCCATATAAAAAATTATTGCATTACTACCAAGCCTCAATTAACAATAAACTAATTGATCTCCATTTAAATAAGGAAATTGCATTAGATGATATTGAAATAAAAATTTCAAGTAATCAAAAAATTGTTGTTGCTTCAGGAGGAGTTCCATCTTCGTCTATTCCAAATGCAGTGAATATTCAATCTTTTTTAAATCCATTTATTATGAGTAACAGGGGTGACATTGATTCTGTTAGATCTGATTTAAAACAAGAAAAATATAAGAACTGTGCCATCCTTGGAACAGATACCATCCAGCTTCATTTAGCTAAATTTTTAAGCTCAATAGGAATTGATGTTTCTTTAGTAAGAAATAATGAAACAATTGGAAGCTCAATGCCAGTTGTATTAAGGTGGAAAATTCTTGACGAATTAGCAAATCAAGTATCTGTGATTTCTGAAAAGGATTACTTGGGAAGAGAATTTGACATTACCCTTGATGCTACTTTTGAATCAAAAACAAATTTCAATAAATTCGAAACCATTGGTGACTCAAAGCATGGATTGGCTTACATACCCCAAACAGCAAAGGATGCAGTGAGATATTTTAAATAATTTTTAAAAATTTCTAAAAACTCAGGTAATTATAGAAAGATTAATTATATTTTTAAAAATCAATAATTTTCCCATGAAAAATATGATGTATCTCGAAAATCATTTCCACGGATCTGGACAGTAACATTCATAAATTCACCATCTAATATAAATTTATTATTTAGATTTACTAGATCCTGTCGGGATGTATTTTTAATATGATTAGCAACCGTCTTCTTAGTATCAAATTTATAATTTCCCTCTTCCCAGTCATTAATTAAAGAGGAGACTTCTACATAAATGTTTTCTGGCTTTTGATTAAGATCCTCCAAAAGTGCTGTTTTAACATTCTTTATTGTCTTGCTGTCAACATTCTCAAGTGCCGCAGCAAAACCATATTGAAACTCCATCATTTTTTCCTTTAAATCTTGAAGCTCTGTGTTGTCACTTACTATAGTCATACCAATCACTGGATAGTCATGAATCTCATAATCTAGACTAAAAACTGAATATCCAAGTTGTTGATTAGATCGTAGCTCATTAAAAAATGAAGGGCTGAATAATTTATTGATCATTGAAAATTGAGCTTCTACCTGAGCAGATTTTTTGGGGTAAATATATATATCTGTCATGCCAACACCATCTTTAGGAGTGCTAATCTTTGTAATTTTTCCAGTTCCAGGTATAACTTTAAAATTGTTTTCCATCCTCCAAGGTGATTGTTGAGAAGTATCTCCATATATATCACGCATCTCTTTAGCAAATTTGATGATTTTATCTGGGCTCTCGATACCGTGAGAAAAAATATCAATGAATATTGATGATACGTATTCATCATGAAAATTTGTTAGTCCCTCCAAGGTTGCTTGCTCCAGGGCAGCTGATATTTCTTTTTTAGAGAAAAAAAATGGACCTTGCTTAGTTGCTGTTGCAGCATAGTAACTTAGCTGAGCAGAAATGCCTTGCTCAGAAATACTATCAAACGAATCTCTTAATGCTTTAACCCCATCTTTCAGATCACGCTCAGTATATTGAAAATTTGCAAATTTAGATAAAAGATCTGAAGCATATTTTATTTGAGTTGATGTCCTCCCAAGCAATCCAAAGGTTGCATTACCCTCGGTATCATAATTAGCAAATATGTTTACACCGTTTCGTTGACGAGCTCTTTGAAGAATCAATCGATGTTTTTTTCTAAAGACTGCATTTGATATGAAAGCATACGTAAGGTTTTCTGCACTTCTAGAAGGAACAGATGATTTTAAATTTATAACTAAAACGCCCTCTCTTCCCATAAAATTTTGAGTGTGAGATAAAAATGCTTGAACGCCTTTCTGATCATATATTTTTTTAGGAGTATCGTATTGGCCCGATGAAGTAAATACCAGCTCCTCTGAATCATCAAGATTAATAACTTGAGGCTCTGGCAAACTGAGATCTGCAAACAAAAGACTCAAATTATAATCACTAAAATCCAAATCAGTAACACGATAGCCTCCGTCGGCATATTTGAGATCTACTTGAGTATCTTCATTAGGACTAATATGATAAATTCTTGCGCTTTGAGGGTTCATTTTTAATAAAACATTTTCTATAGCGCTAGATTTGTAATCAGAAGTAATATAAGAATAATCAATGATATTTTTAAGAGGAATATCATAAATATTAAAAGCAAATTGAACTGCTAGGCTCAAAGCCTCAGGAGCACTGTAATCTTCAAACTGAATTTGATTAATTCCAGCCAGTTCGTCAAAGAATTCTTTTTTTACACCACCAGCTTTAATTAAATCAATATAACGAAAAGTATTCTCAATGATAGTATTTTTATTTTTAAGACCCTTATCAGTCAGCGTATAAGAAATAAAAGCTGAGCCATCGGCACCCCAAAGAATTGGATCAATGCTAGCTGATCCACTTTCTATTAAACCCTCTTCATTTAAAAAGCTCATCAAGGAATTAGGCTCCTGAGAATTCAATAACATCTCAATATATTCATTTGGTTTAGATCGCCACATAGAGCTGTTATTATCAACAGGGAATTCAATTNCAAGCTGAGGAGCTTTTACCTTGCTTTGAATATAAATATTTTTACCTAGATCTTCTGATCTATATGAGTTAACTAATGTTNTTGGACGTTCAACATTATTGTTTGTAATTTTTGAGAAATACTTATTAGCTAATTTTTTGAGTTCCTTAGGGCTTTGCTTGCCCACCAATACAAGCTTCATAAGATTGGCAGAATAAAACTCNTTATAAAAATTATTTAATTGTTCGAGAAGCTCTGACTCNTTTCTTGAGAGAGTGTCTTTATTCCCGACTCCCAGCTTTAATCTTGGATGATCAGGATTTCCAGTATTTGCAGCTGTTCTTTGTTGAATAAATGAATCACTTTGTCTGCTGAGGAGCCACTCTGAATTAACCGCATTAATCTCCTTACCAACCATAGTAGGATCAAATAGAGGATCTTTAATTGATGAGCTAAGTCTATCTAAGGCAGCAGCAAATTGTGAACTGTTAATTGAAAACAAATAAGTTGTTTGCTCTGGAGCAGTGAAGGCATTGGTATCCCCGCCATTTTCTTTAATAAACTGCATATATTCATTTGGTTTTGGATATTTTTTTGATCCCATAAACAACATATGCTCAAGGAAATGAGCAATTCCTTGGGCATTATCAGGATCTTGAAATTGACCAACACCAACGCTTAAGGTTGCTGCAGAAGTTACTAAATCAGGATCGCTAACCGTTATTACATCTATTCCATTTTTGAGGGTAAATATATTGTATGTCCTTTTATCTGACGGACTCTTATTTACTGAATCATCTGCATAAAGATCTATTTCAAATGCAAAACTAAAAGTGAATATTAAAACTAAATTGAATAAATATTTTTTCATAATTAAAATTTAAAATAATNTGATAAGTAAAGTGTACTTTACAATTAGTTAAATTGCATAATGAATGTTCAATCAGCCCANCGCATTGGTACCTGTTGTTGAGGATTGAAAACATTTACTGGCCCGTAAGCTGGTAAAGCTTTTTTAGCAATGTCTATTTCATTCTGAGATATAAATTCACTTTCAATTAATTGAAAAACATCTAAACCCCTTACAATCTCAGTGGCATAGATTTTTCCACGATAATAATATACAGACCAATATCCGCCAGTAATTAAATTTTCATCATCGATAGGCCCTCTATCAAAGTATCCAATTTCAACAGGATGTTCTGAATCAGTAAAATCCATTAAAGATATTCCTCCTTGATACCAAGCCTGAACAAATATATCTTTTCCAGGCACTGGAACAATTGAACCATTATGGGCAACACAATTTTCAGTTTCTTTCTGTGGTGCCGGCATTTTATAATGACTTTTAAAAATTAATTTTTTATCAACCAGGTCATAAACAGCATTTGCACCCCAGTTCAATGGATCCCAGGCTCTGCACCTAGGCCTTCCTCCACCACCCCATTCATCAGTAAAAACTACTTTTGTTCCATCATTATTAAAAGTTGCTGAGTGCCAGTAAGCAAAACCAGAATCTGTAACTACATCTAATCTCTTAGGATTATATGGATCGGATATATCAAATAGGATCCCATTTCCTGAACATGCCCCAGCAGCAAGATTTGCAGAAGGGAATACCGTTATGTCATGACATTGATCAGTTCGTGATGTTCTTTGAGTATCATCACCATGATCACCTCCTCGCCAAAGACCAGCCAAGACACCACTTTCATCATCAGCAAAAACAGTGGGACTGCTGACAATTTTGGATTCCTCAGGATGATGAATTGGTATTTCAATAATATCAATTCTAAATAATGCAGTTCTGTTATCCCCTGGTATATCTTCAAAGCAAGACTCTAATTCTTCTTGATCACGAACATTGGAAGTACCAGAATTATAAATAATTATCTTTTGTTGATCAGAGCTCATACTTACCACAGAATGCGTGTGAGAGCCCCTGCATGTTTGCACAAGACCAACTTGTTGAGGTTTTAATAGATCAGAAATATCAAAGATTCTTATACCTCTAAATCTTTCTGCTGATGGCTCCGAATTCACTCCCTCTAAACCACAATCAACTCTGCCTCTATTTTGTTCAACTGACATGATTAATAAATCTCCAACAATAGAAACATCTCCTTGTCCGCCTGGACAAATTACCGATGATTTTAGCTGAGGTATGCCCCTGTTATCTAATTCATATATGTTGAATCCGTGGTAGCTCCCGGCAACAAGTATATTATCTTTAAACGCCATGTCAGTATTTGTAAAACTAAGCATTGGATATCTACTATTTCTTGATTTCTGTTCAATTGATTTTGGTTCATCGGCATCATCGGAATCTTCATTAACTGTGTCTTGAGGCCTTAATTCCATAGGATTATTTGGATCGAAAAAACCAACAGGCTTCTTCAGCGAAATTAATTTTTCAAGATTATATATAGCCTCATCAGCATGATATAAACCTGCTGAAAGATTAGCTCTAGGGTCATTAGATAAACCAATTAATAGACCATTCATTCTTTCAATCTCAATAGCTTGATCATTGGTTAAATCAGCGACAAATTCATTCAGAATAGGATCATAAGCTGAACCAGATTGGTCTCTTAAATCCTCAACCATTTCAATCGCTCCGTCATGGTGATGAATCATTAGCCTTAAAAATAGTCTATCAAAATCGACACCATTACTTTCTTTGAGAAGGTCGATTTCTTCAGGTGATGCCATTCCTGCCATTTTCATCATTTTATGGTTATGCATGTAATGAATGGGCTCATTTCTATCCTGAAGCCAGCCCTTCATAAACAACATCTCATCTTCTTGAGATGAATCAATCCTACCTGCTAAATCAAGTATGTTTTTTGAATTAGTTCTAGATCTCGCTAATCTAGACATGAGCAAAGCCTGATCATGATGAATAATCATCATTTGTAAAAAATGAACATCATGGGAGTTATAACTGGTGTCGGCTATTGCAATTGCTTTTTGCTCGTTTATTTCAATTGAAGAATTGCCGGGTGCGCTGGGAAGAATAATCGGCGCACTCATCATTGAAGAAGAAAGAAAAAACAAGAAAGTTAAGTTAATTTTTTTCATTTGTAATGCCTGTATTTTTAAGCAAAAAAAAGGGGTCTCAACGACCCCTTTTTTTATCATAAAATTATTTAATAATCTTAATATTCGTATCTAAAACCAAAGCTGAATGTTCTTGGAACATAATAGCCTGGCAGGTAACACTCATCACCTGAACATTGCTGGTCGTCTAAGTTAGTTGCTCGAACTACAAATGACATATTTTCATTATAGTCGTATACAACTCCACCACTGAATAACCAATAGCCATCCATTTCAAATGGGTATGTTCTACCAGTGCTACCATCAGCATTCATATATACATATTTGTCTGGCTGAGTTTCTTTATTCCAATAGAAGTCAGTTAAACCACCATCTGTATATACACCGTCAACATAGACATACCAATCGTCATATGACCAATCCCAAGTGTGTAAATATCTGTTTTCAGGTTTAGAGAATGCCCCAGTAGTATCAACTACAGGAGAAGCAGCAGTTGCTTGGAAAGCATCTTTTTTCTCTTGATATCCTTTTAGATTGTATCCAATGTTACCAATACCACCTGAGAATATTTCTTCAACATCAATATCATATGCAAGTTCTACAATGTATGCCTCATAGTCATATGTAGAACCGTTAGATGTTCCACCCTGAACACCGATGGAACCAGGATTGAAACCATCCATCTGATTGTTAGAAAGACGGAAAACCTGCGAACAGAATGAATTCGGATAGGAGCTTGGATCAGCATCATAACAAGCTGACATAACTTCATCAGGATTCAAATCAATAATTGCATCTGTTAGGTCTACGGCTATGTAGTCAAGAGCAATTCTTAGGTTTCCTGGTATTTCTACCGAAGTAAACGGAAGATTCGTTGGAGTATAAATAACACCAATGTTTGTTGAATCNGATTTTTCAGTTGATAGATTTGGATTACCTCCTCTATATGTGAAAATCGATGCAGTTTCAGCTGTTGATGTAAATGGCTGAACAATTCCAGCAGCAGCACAGTTAGCAGCTCTATTTTCTGGTGCAGGACCAGAGTTTACATTTGATCTATCACATGGATCATCGATGATATAACTTGAGATAAACTGTGGCTGGAAAGCCTCTCCAATAGCAGGAGATCTCACTGTATTTTGCTGATTTACACGCAGTGCTAATGCAGAATTAACCCTGACAACCAATGAGAGACTGTCTACGTTATCTTCACCAGAAACACTATGATCCATTTCACGGTAAGCACCTGAAAGTGTTACTTCTTCAATGAAAGGAATNTTCATGTCAGGAGAAACTATTGGAGCAACAACCTCCATGTAAGTGTCTGAAGTTGAGAACTTACCAGTTAATGCGGTCATACCACCNGAACCATCTCCAACATAAGCTTCATCAAATAATGCATCTTTGAATTTGTAAGATTCTGTTCTTTCCTCGTATCCAACAAGAACTGAAAGTTCACCAGCTGGGAGATCTACAACAGGTCCTGAAATATAACCAAAGTTATAATTTTGGTTAGTTGTGGTTCTTGTTGAAACCATGCCGCCAACGTAATCTATTGCAGCATCAGACATTTGTGTACCATCTCCAAAAGGATTCAAAGGAACACAGTCACCTGGCTCACCTAGAATGAAATATGATGGATCGTTTGTTCCACCAGGCTGCATATACGGATTTTGATATAAATCGTTTGTGTAGGCCCCTGCACCTAGTTGATTGTATCTACAATCAATAGTGCCGTCAGCTAAAAGAACTGAATCAAGAGCAGCAAACAATCTTGATTTAATAATGTCAGGTCTTGAATTAACTCTTCTTGACTCACCATCTGTAACACCAGCAGAGTAATTAAAAGTTCTATCTCCAATGTCAAAGTCACCATCGATTCTTAGATTAAAGACTCTATTATCAACATTGTCCTGATCTTCTCCACCCAATGATTTGTAATATGGTCCCCAAGCCTTTCCAAATCTAAATGTCTCATTTCCATATGGACTTGTTCCATTAGGCTGAACTAAGTTAGCACAAATAAATGCTGAATCCTCTGCACTTAAGAAGGGATGATTACATTCAAGTACCAGTGTATCTGAAGGTGATCCAAATAAACCTGTGTTATAAAAACCTTGAGTGCTTTCATCGATTGCTTCATATGAAGTAAGATAAACAGAACCTGATACTCTCATTCTAGGAGTAACATCAAATCTACCAGTAGTTACGTAATTAAACTTTTCAATTGGAGTTGTATAAGCATCTGGATCATGTCTTAGTCCAAAGTTAAGACCATCTCCACCTCGATATCTTAATGTTCCATCAGTTGAAATACCTGGGGTATTTATTTGTAGTTTTCCACTTGGACCAAAACCGTAGAAGTTAGTTAGTGGAATACCTGGCTCAGGTATACCAAAAGGGTTAGGTCCATATCCAAGGGCACCTGGTGTGTCAATTAAGTCACCAAATGCAATACTTCCGTTCGGACTAATTCCGAAGTAAGTAAATGATTCACATGCAGGAAATACAAAACTTTGTCCAGGAACTCTTCCATTAGAATCTGTTCCAAGGGCTTTACATTTAACATCTGCGGGGATATCCATAACTCTTGAACCACCAGTATTTGTATAGTCAAGAGAGAATGTTAAATTTGCTTTTCCATCAAGGAAATTACCACCAAAGAGCATTTTATAACCTCTTTGCAAGTCTAGGTCTTCAAAGATGTTGTTATGGTTATAGGAAAATCTGAAACCTTCAAAATCATCTTTCAGAATGTAGTTCACAACACCAGCAACAGCGTCAGAACCATACACAGCGGCACCACCAATGTTAATAACTTCCACTCGGTCAATGAGCATAGTTGGAATGTTGTTAACATCAACCTGGCCACCACCATAACCGTTAGAGGAAACGAATCTATTTCCATTAACTGTTACAAGAGTTCTTTGCGAACCAAGTCTTAAATTATTAATTGCACTACTTCCGTTAGGACCACTTTCTGTCCCAGCAGCTGATGGCAATCTTGTAACGGCAGAACTTGCATAATCAAAAAGTCGGTTTTCAAAATCTTCGCCGGTTACAATAGTAACTGGTACTGGACTTTCAAATGTAGTTTTTGATTTAATTCTTGAACCGATAATGGTTATCTCTTCAACTTCAACAACTTGCTCAACATCAGCATCGCTGTTGTTGTCTTGAGCAAATGCAGTCACTGCGAATAACCCAAACAATAAAAATAGTTTGTTTTTCATAATATCCCCTTTCCTATAAAAAATAGCCGCGCATGCAGCTATGCCATAATTTTGACAATTCTGTGACAAAAATACATTAAAGTCAATCAAATTTAAGATATTTATAAAAGCCTAAAAATGCAATTTATAATAACAAGTTTGATTGTTGGGATTTAATTAAAAAAACTTTGAACTGTTAAGTCGGCTACATTATGAATTTTATTTGCAATATCAGCATCAATACCCTCAATTCCTTTGGTCCCCGCAACTTCTAAATTGAATAAACTTGCAAAAGTTACTGCCGCAGCGAGATAAGTACCCTCTTTTGATGGATGTCTTAAATCATCTGTATATAAATTTATTTCAGGATATTTTTTTTGAAAGGTATAAAATGCTTCGCCTACTGGAATTAAAAATATATTATTTGTTTTTGATGCTTTAAAAAACTCTTCTCTTAACTCTTCAATCATAAGAGGTTTGTTTTTGTATGGCCAAGACATGAAAAGAATTGGTTCCATTCCTTTAGACCTTATGATGTTAGTATATTTAGTAACGTTTTTATGAAAATCCTTTTTAGTCTTTGGATGAATTGGGCATAAACTGCAGTCCATAAATATAACGGCATCAATTGAAGTATCTTCTACTTGCTTGTATTCATTATTATTAGCTGTGTCTATGGTAAAACTTCCAATATTTTTATTTTCTAAATAAGCATTTATTGGGTGCCATGAAAGAGATGATCCATTAATGGTGATTGAACGCTGTCTTAATGTTTTATCTGAACTATGATTTTTTACAATTGAACTTACATGGTTGTGAAGGCTGTTATTGTAATAAAAGAAACTATTACCTACATACATTACGGATTTAATGTTCTTACTCTCCAAGACTTTATTAGATACAGCAATAGAATTTGCAAACATTGGTATGCTTGTAAGCGTTAGTAGAAAAAAGTAATTCAGTTTAAGTTGCAAAATTAAGAAAGTAATTTATTCAATTACTTATGATACATTGTTCTTTTATTATAAATATAAGGATTTTTATGAAAAAACTATTTTTTACATTACTTATTTCTTCATTTTTTTTAACCGTTCAAGCCAATCTAAAATCCGTTGTTAATGAAGCAGATTTTGTAATTAGCAAAATGTGGGAATCTTTTGTGCAAGGTGACCACAAAATGTTTGCGGAAACAATGGCTCAAGACTCAGACATGGTTACTTTTGGAACTGACGCCTCAGAAAGATGGGATGGATGGGATGATTTGCAGAAATCTGTAAAAAAACAATTTGATGCTTTTGACATATTAAATGTTAAACGAATGGATAAAAAACTTAACTTAAGCAACTCTGGTGAGGTTGCCTGGTTTTCAGAGATTGTAGATTGGGAGTTTCTTGTTGAAGGTAAAAAACAGATAATCAAGGGAGTTAGATACACTGGAGTGATGGAAAAACGTGAAAATGAATGGAAAATTGTTCAATTTCATTCATCTGTTGGTGTTTCAGGACAAGTAATAGCTTATTAGTTAATTAAAAAAATATTTCCTTTACATAATATATATTTTTATTATAATACAATATAATTATTATTTATTATGTATTCACTCATCAAAACAAGTAGTGCGCGTATTTCTGATACTTTCGCATACTCAATGACTAAATTTTTTAGATTCATAGCCGATAGCTTTTTTTTAAAAAGGTATGGACACAGAGCTGTAGTTCTTGAAACAGTCGCAGGTGTGCCCGGTATGGTTGCCGGAGTATGGATGCATTTTAAAAGCTTAAGAAAAATGAAGGCAGGCTATGGAGAGCAAATTAGAGAGATGCTTTCAGAAGCTGAAAACGAGCGAATGCATTTAATGTTTTTTATAGAAATTGCTAAGCCAAATATTTTTGAGAGATTTGTAGTTCTATCCTCTCAATTAATTTTTGGGATATTTTATTTATTCATGTACGTGTGCTTTACAAGAACAGCTCACAGAATGATTGGATATTTTGAAGATGAAGCTGTTAATAGTTACACAGAATATCTCGATATGGTTAAATCAGGAAAGGTTGAAGACACTCCCGCTCCTGCTTTGGCAATAAGTTATTACAAGCTACCTACTGATGCAAAATTGTCAGATGTAATTAGATGTGTAAGAGCCGATGAACAGCATCATAGTAAGACTAATCACGAATACGCAAATAATTTATAAGATTCATTGGTAAAGCTCTTGGTTTTAGTATTGAACTAGGATCTATCTTTGTTTATCTGTCCCTTCTGGTAAGTTCAATGTAGTCCAAGCATACCTAAATAGATTTAATCAATTGAGTAAATTACTATGTATAGTGACTCTATGAAGATAAACAAAGCACTGCCTATTTACGCAATTATTTTCAGTATCTTTCTATTTTTTTTACAACATATAAGTCAGTTACCTCCTCAAGCAAAAAACATTGACTCACCTCCAGAAGTTTTTTCTGCAGAGCGCGCCTACGAAACTTTAAAATTTCTTTTAAAGGAAAATAAACCTCACCCTGTGGGTTCGGATCTTAATAAAGTTATTAAAGATCGGCTTATTGATGAACTGGAAAAGTTAGATATAAGGTATGAAGTTCAAAAAACTTGGGCTTGTGCCTCAAGGTATGCTGGATGTGCAGAGGTTGAAAATTTAATCGGTATTATTCCTGGTAAAACCAAAGCGCCCTATTTAGCACTAATGGCACACTATGACTCTGTGCCAATGGCATCTGGAGCTGGTGATGATGGAGCTGGTGTAGTTGCTATTCTTGAAGCTGCAAGAGTTCTGCAATTAGAAGCGCCTTACGATCATCCAATAATGCTTCTTTTAACTGATGCTGAGGAAAGTGGTCTAATAGGCGCGGAAGCATTTTTTAATCAACATCCATTGGCTAAAGAAGTAGGTGCAGTTCTCAATATTGAAGGAAGTGGAACTGCTGGCGGAAGTATGGTGTTTCGAACGTCTGAAAAGAATGAACTGTTAATTAAAAGCCTATCTCACGAGCATGATCATGCCTATGGCTTTTCATTAGCAAATGAAATATTCAAAAGAATGCCTAATGATACAGATTTCAGTGTAGCCATGAGAGCAAATATTCCTGGGATGGACTTTGCTTTTGTCGGTGAAAGAAACCATTACCATACCCCAAATGATAATGTAGAAAATTTAGATATAAGAACCATTCAACACCACGGAGAAAATATATTAAGCGCTTCTCGAGATCTGCTTTCAAAGGATTGGAATACTGTGGGCGACAAATATGTTTATTTAGGTGGGACGTATGGATTTTGGTCGCAATGGAAAGCAAGCAATAGTTTAATTGCCTTAATACTTTCAACTCTTGTTTTAATTGGAGCATTTGTTCGCTCCAAAATAAAATTAAAAAGATTAACTCAAGGATTTATTCTTTCTTCAATCACATTAGTTACAACTATTTCTTCTGGTTTTTTATGCTTCTACCTTTTATCTGTCTTTTCAGGAAATGTAATAAGTTGGCCGGGTATAGATTGGCCATATCGAATTCTTCTTATTGGATCAACATCTCTGGGGCTATTAGTAGGCTGCAGTATAAGTAGAAAATTCCTTCAAGAATTAGAAATGGTTTATGGGGCCTGGTTTTTTTGGGCATTACTAACTCTGGTAGTCACTTTATTTCTTCCTGATGCCGCTAATTTATTTATATTGCCTCTAGTTTTTGGAAGTTTAATTTTGCTGATTTCCAATTTTTTAAAAGAGCAATATAGATTAAGTTTCTTGCTTCTTACCCTAGTTATTGCTTTGCCGAGTACATTAGGTCTCATATTTTCCTTGGAACAAAGTCAAGGTTATAAGCTAGTCTTGGCAGTGCTACCCTTTGTAGGACTTTATGCGATATTAATTTCACCATTCTTATTTTCAGTAAATATGAAGACTACCTTTTCAGTTGTTGGCTTGATTACTTTAATGGCTATCACGACCGGGAGTACACTCAATCTCTACACAGAGATGAGACCGCAACATGTAAATATTCATTTTTATGAGAATTTGGATACTAAAAAATCTTTTGTTCACCTCTCGGGAAATTATAAAAATGTTGCTGCTTCAGATCCCGAGCCTCTAATTGAGCCTTTAGCCTCTTACGTTGATATAGAAAATACTAAGGCCATTGCCTCTTATGCTCCTGAATATAAATTTAGATATTGGGCTGAGAGTATTTCTAGTGAATGGAAAGAACCTTCAATTGCGATCAAAGCAAGAACTAAAAACATAGATTCTATGGCGGTGACATTAAAAAGTAATAGAAATGCAAGTCGCATAATTCTTTTGTTACCTGAAGCGTCAAAATTAAAGTCTTTTAACATTGGATCCCAAACCATCAACGTATCACCCTCGACTTCAGGCCCCTTCAAGGGTTACTACTCAATTTATCTTAACGGAGTCTACGATAAGCAGATAGATTTGATACTAAACTTTGAAAATTATACGAAAAAGACCAAAGGATACCTTATGGATATCAGCACTAAGTTGCCTGGTCATTTGGATGAAATATATCAAGCACGCTCAGGTATATTTTCACCTGTACACAGAGGTGATCAGGCGATTCTAATTAAGACTGTAACAATCTAGAAACATTGGTGGAGCTAGGCGGGATCGAACCGCCGACCTCTTGCGTGCCACGCAAGCGCTCTCCCAGCTGAGCTATAGCCCCAAAAAATATGAATTATATATCACTAATATCTGTGGAGTAGATTTTTTGATATATTGATTCTTCATGAAAAATAGACCTGTTCTCATTGGTATAGGTTGCTTGCAACAAAAAGGATCTTTTGCTGAACTTGATGAAGCATTAATCTTGATGGAGCAAGCTGCTTTAGCCGCTATTCAAGATACTGAAAATTCTNCAATTGTTAATTACATAGACGAGNTTCAAATTCCTAAAGGATATTGGGCTTATAGGGATCCAGGAAAATGGATTGCTGAAAAGCATGGATTTTCTGGNGCAATAACTAGCGTTACTAAAATTGGAGTTCTACAACAGAACTTAATCAATTCAGCATGCAAGAAAATTATCAATGAAGAGATAAGGGCTAGCCTTATTATTGGAGGAGAGGCTAGATATAAAAAAATACAAGCTTTAAAAGAAGGAATAGATTTTGAAGAAATGAAGCTTCTAGAAAACCCTGATCATTATGTGAAGGCAAAAGATGATTTATATGTAACGGAAGAGCTTGATGCATTAGGTATGATGGCAGTTGGTTACTATGCCATTCTTGAGAGCGCAATGCGTTATAAACTAAGAAAATCTAACGGAGATCATGAGAAATTTCTTGGTGATCTCTATGCAAAGTTTTCAAAAACTGCTTCAAAGAACCGACATGCATGGAATCAAAAAATTTATTCCTCGGATGAGATTCAAAAACCTACAAAGAAAAACCCTAGAATAGCTTATCCATATAATAAACTGCATAATTCTAGCTGGAATGTTAATCAGTCATCAGCCTTGATTCTAACAAGCGAAGCGATAGCAGATAAGCTTAATATCCCTGTTTCAAAAAGGGTTTATCCATTAATTTCAAGTGAAACAAATCATATGATTGGTCTTGTGCAAAGACCTGATATGACAAATCCCTTGGGTCTTAAATTAGCAGCAGATTTCATCATTGAGACTGCGCAGAAAAATAAAATACAGCCATCAATTTATGAACTATATAGCTGCTTTCCTGTCGCCGTTCAGATGTTTTCGATGGCATTAAACCTCTCCGATAACATTAATAAGACTGTGACTGGAGGCATGCCATTTGCAGGAGGTCCTTTAAATAACTATATGTTACATGCTTCGGCACAAATGCTTCTAAAGATTCGTGATGAAACAGATGAAATAGGTTTAGTTACTGGAGTTTCAGGAATGATGACAAAACAATCTTTGGCAATTTGGGGGAAAGAGCCAGCAATGAATTTTGAATCCATGGACGTCACCAAACAGGCTGAAAAACTGGAGCTCGCTGTTCCAATGTCTGATCAAAAGAAAGGTGACGCCTTGGTGATTGGTTGTACAAGTCTTTATGAAAAACAAAATGCATCAAAAGCTGTTTTTTATGCAGAAGATTCCAAAGGTCATAGATTAGTATTAACATCTACCGATAAAGAAATTATAAGACAAGTAGAAAAAGAAGAATGTATAGGATTAAAAGTAAAACACTCATTCAATCAAGTGCTATCATTGCATTAATAACATCTATTAATTTGCACGCCGATCCGGGCCTTGATAGAGCGCTTAATAAACATCAAAAAACATTCGAAGATGTAGCATTAAAAATTTGGGATTGGGCAGAAGTCGGATATCAAGAGTACAAAAGTTCAGCGCTCTTAAAAGAGGAATTATTAGCAAATGGTTTCAGCATTCAATCAGGAGTTGCAGAAATTCCAACAGCATTCATTGCAGAATACTCTAACGGAGGTCCAGTAATAGGAATTTTAGGCGAGTATGATGCCTTGCCAGGACTTATGCAGACTGCATCACCATTTAAAGAGGAAAGAAATGATGTCACTGCTGGTCATGCCTGTGGACATCATCTGTTTGGTGCAGCATCTGCTTGGGCTGCCATAGCAGTTAAAGAATGGCTGATTGAAACGAATACTAAAGGAACAATCAGGTTCTATGGTACTCCAGCAGAAGAAGGTGGTTCTGGAAAAGTATACATGGTTCGTGCGGGACTATTTGATGATGTTGATGCGGTATTACATTGGCATCCTAGCAGTTCCAATGCAGCAAACGCTGAATCTTCAAATTCAAACAAATCTGCAAAATTCAGGTTCACTG
>JGI24820J26691_1000020_pt1 | contig 32614 bp, 33 predicted proteins | sample METZYME_5_50m_FD_26691 | JGI IMG/M metagenome (IMG submission 26691) | reverse complement strand
TCTATTTTCTAATAGACAACTTCTTTATAATTGATCTGTATCTCTCAATATCTTTATTTTTAAGATATGTTAAAAGACTTTTTCTTTTGCCAACCATCTTTACAAGTGATCTTTCAGTATTAAAATCTTTCTTATTATCTTTTAAATGATTTGTAAGATGATTAATTCTAGTTGTAAAAAGGGCGATTTGAGCCTCAGTAGTTCCTGAATCTTTCTCAGACTTACCGTGTTCCTTGAAAATTTCTTCTTTAAGATTCTTTGTTAGATACATTTATTAAATAATTTGTCGGCAAATATAGTATAATTTTTTAAAGATTTAATTGTAATCTCTTAGAGGTCTATTAAGTATCAAATCTATGTACAGATTTATATTCTTTTTCAAATTATTCCTATGACTAATAAAATCAATGAAACCATTTTCCAATAAGAACTCTGATCGTTGAAAACCTTCAGGCAAGTCTTGTCCTGTGGTATCTTTGACTACTCTTGGACCTGCAAAACCTATTAATGCCCCTGGTTCAGAAATTATGATATCACCAAGCATAGCAAAAGATGCCGTCGTACCACCTGTTGTTGGGTCAGTACACAGAGAAATATAGGGTAGCTTATTTTTAGACAATTGAGTTAATTTGGCAGATGTCTTCGCCATCTGCATCAGCGATATTGCACCTTCCATCATTCTTGCACCTCCAGATTTAGAAATAATCAATAGCGGGGTTTTTTCTTTAATAGCATAATCAATAGCTCTTGAAATTTTTTCACCAACAACAGACCCCATTGAACCACCAATGTAAGTAAAGTCCATTGATGCTACAGTGAGTTTTTTCCCAAATGATTTTCCTTGAGCAACCTTAATTGCTTCATTAAGACCTGTCTTCTTTTGTGCATCCTTCACACGCGTTGGATAGGATTTTGTATCGATGAATTTTAGAGGATCTGCACTGACTAGATTATCAAATAAAACTTCATAGTCATTATTATCAAAAAAAATCTTGAAATACTCATTCGATCCAATTCTGAGGTGAAAGTTATCCTCTGGTGAAACATAATTATTATCAATCAATTCATCGTTATCAACAATTTTTCCAGACGGTGTTTTGTGCCAAAGTCCTTCAGGAGTATCTTTTTTATCCTGAGTATTAGTTTGAATTCCCTTTTTTTTCCTTCTGAACCAAGCCATTACAATCTATTAGAAATTAAACTTACAACAAAAAATTATAAAGTATTGACGTTATTAAGATCTTCAAATGATCTTATTAATCTTTTTACAAAATTTTCCTCAGATTTCCTTAACCACACTCTTGGATCATAAAATTTTTTGTTAGGCATATCAGATCCCTCCGGATTACCAATTTGTTTTTTTAAGAAATCAATGTTATCTATAATATAATCTCTGGATGCTTCCATGAAAGCATATTGCATATCTGTATCAATGTTCATTTTAATTGCTCCATAATCAATGGCTTCACGAATTTCAGAGACAGTTGATCCTGATCCACCGTGGAACACAAAATCTATTGGATTATCCTCCAAATTGTATTTTTCGGATATTAGTTCTTGTGATTTTTTTAGTATTGTTGGTTTTAATTTTACATTTCCGGGTTTATATACCCCGTGGACATTACCAAATGCAGCTGCAACAGTGAATTTATCACTAATCTCAATAAGTTTTTTATAGGCATAGTCTACTTCCTCAGGTTGTGTGTATAACCTAGATTCGTCAATATCTGTATTATCAACTCCATCCTCTTCACCGCCTGTAACTCCAAGCTCAATTTCCAAAGTCATTCCAATTTTCGACATTCTTTTTAAGTATTCGCAGCACGTTTTAATGTTATCTTCAATCTTTTCCTCAGAAAGATCAATCATGTGTGAACTAAACAAAGGTTCGCCTNNTAATTTGAAGTTTTTTTCACTTTCTTCAATTAAACCGTCAATCCAAGGCAATAGATTTCGTGAAGCGTGATCAGTATGTAATATCACTGTAGCACCATACAAATCGCTCAACTCTCTGACGTGTTTGGCGCCTGAAACAGCACCTTTAATTGCTGCAATTTGATTTTCATTACTCAAACTTTTACCAGCATTGAATATTGCACCACCATTTGAAAATTGAATTATTACAGGTGAATTCAATTTAGCAGCTGTCTCTAGGGTTGCATTTATTGAATTCGATCCGATAACGTTAACGGCAGGTAAAGCAAATTTATTTTTTTTAGCTTTTTTGAAAAGATCTTGAACTTTATTTCCAGTTAAAACCATCTGAGATATTGAATGTCAAAATTAATAAGAATAATAATAGCTAAAAAGGATAATTTAATCCAATGTTAAAAACAGCCTTTTTTAAACTAAAGTCTTTGAACCATCTTCTTTCTTTGGTTAGTGCAGGATTATAGGTCTTTAAACCCATATCTAATCTGAAAACAAATAGTCCAGAGTCATATCTCAGTCCAAATCCTGAACCAATCGCCAATTCATTCAAATCTTTGAATCCATCAAATTTTCTTGAGGAGTCATCAGTGTCATCTAGTAGATTCCATATGTTACCAATATCAGTAAATAAAGCACCATTAAATCTTCCTAACATTTTAAATCTGTATTCAAAATTCAAAGCAATTTTAAAATTACCCTCATTAAATTCATCTTTTGCTCCACTGCTGCCTGGTCCTAATCTGTAAACTTCCCATGCTCGGTTGTCATTTGAGCCTCCACCAAAAAATGATTCTGAAAATGGTATATTTTCAGAATTTCCGTAAGGAATTGCAAAACCTAAAAAATATCTTGTAGCTANAGTAGAATTTTCTCCAATATCCCAATGTTTGATGTAGCTAAGCTCTGACTTAAAAAACTGTGAGAACGGAATGTTGGAAATCGTTTTAAAACCGTCAGCGTTAACATTATTTTTTCTCATGAAAACATTTGTTAGAAGTCCAGCACTTTTAAACTTGACTCTCCATTGATTAAAGTTATTTTTATCGTATCTATTATCATAATTATTTGAAACAGAGAATGATGAACCAATAATTAAATTATTTGTAGTTAGCCTCTTTTTTCTGTTATTTATATAACCTATTTTATTCAAATCATCAGTATTTATTGAACTTTTAAGTATAGTCAGAGCATCATTTATAAAAAGATTAATTCCGTTTGGTATTCCCAAATTCCCATTGATAAAATATTTACTGTCATTTGTATAATCTTTAGCTATTTCATTAATTAAATCATATGAGTTGGAGTAAACATTAAAATAATTTTGGATTCTCTTGTTTTTAATCAGCTCAACTTGTGCTGGAGAGAAATTAAAAAAATTATTCTCTTTATCCCACGAATAATTAAAATCAAATTTTAAACTATTTCTGTCTAGNCCAATATTTCTTTGATTTGATGCNCCAAGATTTATGTAAGATCTAGGGTTATATATTTGTGGTTTATTGTTAATTCTTTGACCTAAAANGAGAAACTTAGGAAACTTTAAACTCATGTCATAATTAAGTTGTGATATNGTTATATCNCCTGATTTTCCAATTGAGCCAACAGCAGANAGTTCTAAATTTTCTCCATTTTTAAAAATGTTTCTGGTTTTGAACTTGTTCTCAAATGAAATCCCAATATCTTCAATATTCGATTGTTTTATATCAAAACCAAATCCAATAGCATGCTTTTTTTTTGAGTTTAGTATGATGTTAGCTTCCAATTTATTCTTTTTATTTTTAATAAAACTGTAACTAACTGATGGAAAACTAAACAAATCAAGTTTATTAAAATTTTGTAGTGTTAATGTTCTCAAGGAATCATTGAATTTTTCACCTACTTTGAATTTGATTTGACTATTTAAAAAGTCTTTATTAAAATCAAAATTTCCGTCTTTTTTAATGTTGGTAATAGATATTTTATCAATTTTATGAATGGTGTAATTTTTTCCAGTAATAATTATTTTTACTGGCAAGGAAAAAATATTACTTGAGGAATCAATTTCAACATCGTACAAAATGGAATTTATTTGAAAGTTATATACACCTGAATTTTTGAAAAGTTTATTTAATCTTTCTCTCTCAAGCTCAAAGTTTTTTGTTTTAAATAAATCATTCTTTTTTAAAAAAGATTTATCAAAATTTATTTTATACAAAGAATCTAAGACAGTTGATTCAATCATTGTATCTATTTCTCCTACATAGTATTGGGGACCAGTTGTCACTTTGTAATTTACATCAGCGTAATTGGTGTTATTTTCATCTACAATAATTTCAGAAACAACTTTGTTTTCAAGAAATCCAATATTCTGAAAATATGAATTTAGGTTTTTTGTTGTTGCTAACGTTTTGCTAGAATCAATTATCTCAATTTTTTCCCCATTATTTTTTTTCCATTCATTAAAATTTTTATGATAATCTTTTAATTGATCAACTTGTTTTTCAGAGAAAATTTTAGTCAATCTTTTTCTTTTATTTTTCTTATTTATCCAGTTATTAAATATACTATCAGTATTTTTTTTTGATGATGAATAAATTAATGCACCTATTGGTATTCCAATAAATGTCGAGTTTTTCTTTTGTAGAAATAGACCACTTAGAGTATCTTTTGCTACCAACTGATCATTTACAAATAACTTGTTATTCTTTATTAATTTTTCATTACCTATTAAATTTTTGGATATTGAGCAGCTAGATAATAAAATTGTAATAAAAGTAAATAATATTAATTTTACCTTTTTGATTCTCATGAAATTCACATTCCAAAAATACATTTAATAAATGGTTAGCAAAAATCAACTTAAATTCATCAAATCTCTTAATCAGAAAAAAAATAGAATTAAACATAATATGATTGTTGTTGAGGGGCTAAAGACTATTAGAGAATTTATAAATTCAGATTTCCAATTAGTTAAACTTTTTTCAATTCTTGAAAAAAAAATTAATAATATTAAANCAGAGCNANTAAATGAAAGTGAACTAAAATCAATCAGTAACCAAAAATCACCTGATGGATTTTTAGCTATTTTTAANATTGCAGATAAATCAATTCAAGACCAAAATCTGTACATTGTTTTAGATCAGATATCAGATCCAGGAAATCTTGGAACTATAATTAGAACATGTGAATGGTTTGGAATTGATCAAATTATTTGTTCAGAAAATTCCGTAGATTGTTATAATCCTAAAGTGGTACAATCTTCTATGGGATCTTTATCTCGTGTTAACGTAATTTACACTGACATAACTAAATTTTTGAAATCCAAAAATTTACCTATTTATTTAGCAGATATAAAGGGTAAAAAACTTAACAAAAGTGAAATTAGCAATGATTGTATTTGGGTTTTTGGGTCTGAGTCTCATGGGATTTCCAAAAAAGTAAAAAAATTAGCACACAGATCATTTACTATTCCAAAATATAGGGAGAAGATTAAAACAGACAGTTTGAACCTATCAAGCTCAGTAGCCATTATACTAGGTTTTATGAGGATTTAGTAGAAACTAAAATTAATAAAAATGGCTCTTGTTAAAAATTTATCAATATTTCTGGTCCAGGGGTTATCTGGTGTATTATTAGGGATTTCATTTTTAATGGAAAAAATTCCTCTGACAGAGGGTGAGAATTTAAAATATTGTAAATAAAAATCAACACCAAAAGCTAATTCATAGTAAAAATTAAATTTTTCAAATTTAAAATTTTCCAAACCATTGTTAGCTAGAGTTCCCTCAATTTCATTTAAGTTAATCGATGTTGATAAGCCAGCTTTAAGGTATGGTCTGAAGTTATTAAGTCTTTTTGCGCTATACTTTAATAAAATTGGAATATGGATATTGTTGGATTTAACTACCCATAAAGTATCTCCATAGTTTGTAAATTCCTTTCTTTCATTAAATATTATATTCTTTTTATTAGCGTGAAGACCAGGTTCTAGACTCAAGAATAGATTTTTATTTAATTTNAGTTCTCCTATCAATCCAACATTAATTCCCTCTGCCCTGTCAACAGAGATTGGATAAGGTGTATTTTGTTTGTAATCAACTTTATTATCATATGAATTAATTCCAATATAGTACCCAAATCGAATATCTCTCTCATCAAAGTTTTGTAGATTTTTGAATTGAGAAAAACATATCTGAGCAGATAATACCAAAAAAAGCAGACTTTTTTTAAACACAATCCCAAATCTAAGTAAACTAATTTATAACAAATCAAAATTTACCAAAATTTCGAAAATCAAGTATATTTGTTTTGATTATATAACTCAGTAATGAAAATTGTCATCGCAGGAGCTGGAGAAGTTGGATTACATTTATCGAAAATGCTTTCATATGAATCTCATGATATCACCTTGGTTGATAATAATGAGGTTAATCTTAAGGATGGTGAAAACTATCTGGATATAAAAGTTGTAAATGGTGATTCCTCATCTCCTCTGGTTTTAGAAAAAGCCAATGTCANCAATGCAGATCTGGTTATNGGTGTTACAGCAAGTGAGTCAATAAATTTTTTTACTTGTGTGCTTTCAAAAAAATTAGGAGCAAAAAGAACTATAGCTAGATTGACCAATACAGAGTTTTTAGACAATGGTAGTAAATTTGATTTTCCATCTATTGGAATTGATGAGGTAATTTCACCGGAAAATTTAGCTGCAAATGAAGTCAAGTTACTTATAAATGATTCTGGTTTCACTAACAGTCATGATTTTGAAAACGGAGCTCTAAAAATGATGGCTGCAAAAATTCAAAATGATGCTCCGTTTGTAGGTAAGACAGTCAAGGAAGCAGCTTCAGTATTTCCTGGGATAAAATTTATGCCAATTGCNATTGAGAGAGGTGGTACTCACACAGCCACAATCCCNAGAGGAAATACTGTGTTTAAAAATGATGATCATGTTTATTTTATTACATGTCATGACGGCGTGGATGAACTTTACAATTTAATGGGTACAAAAAGAGATAAAATTCAACAAATAATGATTTTGGGAGGAGGAAGAGTCGGTTATAAAGTTGCTAAAGAACTAAGCAATGAGGGCTACAGTGTTAAATTAGTTGAAATTAACCCTGAAAAAGCAGAGGATATTGCTAATTCATTACCCAANGTTTTAGTTCTCAATATTGATGGAACTCGTGTGGATTTATTAAGTGAGGAGAGTCTTGAAGAAATGGATGCATTTATAGCAACAACTGGNGACTCTCAAAAAAATATTATGTCATGTTTAATGGCCAAATCAAAAAATATTGGACGAACAATTGCAATCGTTGATAATACCGATTATTTTGAGTTATCAGAATCAATAGGTGTAGATACTTTAATTAACAAAAAACTTCTTGCTGCAAATGAAATTTTTAGATTCATTAGAAAGGGTGATATTTTAGAGTTGAATAAACTTAATAATATGAATGCGGAAGTTTTAGAGTTTTTGATAAGTAAAGATTCAAGTGTGAAAGGAAAAAAAATTAAAGATTTAGACTTTCCAAGATCTGCAATTATTGGTGGAGTAATAAGAGATGGTGTTGGTAAAATAGCTTTAGGAGATTTTGTAATAAAAAAAGGGGACAGAGTACTTGTCTGCTCGCTTTATAATGCAATTAATAAAGTTGAAAAATTATTCCTTTAGTAATGTCAAAATTCAATTACAGATTAATTTCATATATCATTGGATTGTTGCTTTTATTTAACGCGGTTGCAATCTTTATTACTGGTATGGTTAGTCTTTACTTAGGCGATGGTTTTTTTGAAAGTATATTGTACGCCTCATTAGTATGTCTATTTCTAGGATCAATAATTATGTTGTTTTCAAAGAATCCTTCAAAGGTTATCAATAGACGTGATGGTTATCTCATAGTAGTTTTTGGTTGGTTGACAATGGTTTTGTCAGGAACACTTCCTTATATTTTTACTGAAACAATAAATAATATTCCAGATTTGATTTTTGAAACAATGTCAGGTTATACCACAACAGGATCCAGTATTATAAGTAATGTAGAGAGCCTGCCTGAAAGCATTATTTTTTGGAGAAGTATGACTCATTGGCTTGGAGGTATGGGTATAATAGTTTTAGCAATTGCAATTTTACCTTTATTAGGAATTGGTGGAATGCAGTTATTTTCAGCTGAAGCACCTGGAAGTGGTATTAGTGGAGATAAAATACATCCGAGAATTAGTAATACAGCTAAAAGACTTTGGTTTATATACATAGGCTTAACATTGGCAGAGACTCTATTACTAAATTTTGCGGGAATGAGTTTATTTGATGCAATAAATCACTCTATGAGTAATATTGCAACTGGTGGTTTTTCAACAAAAAATGATAGTTTGTCATATTGGAATTCTATGCCGTCGGTGCAATATATTATTATATTTTTTATGGTTTTGGCGGGAACAAATTTTCTTTTAATATACTTGTCAATTATTGGAAAATTTAAAAAACTTATTTCTAACACTGAGTTTATTTGGTTTTTGGTTCTAATTTGCTTTTTTGTAATGGTCACTACAATTATCTTAAATAGTAGTGTTGATCTTAATTCAACTAACTTTGACCATCCACAGGTTTTTGGCAAATTAGAGGCTAGCTTTCGACATGCACTTTTTCAGGTAGTGGCAGTAATAACAACAACTGGATTTGTGACAGGAGATTTTGCTGGATGGTCTCCATTTTTGACGATGTTGTTTTTTGGTTTAATGTTTTTTGGAGCTTCATCTGGATCTACATCAGGTGGAATAAAGATATCGAGGCATTTAATTCTTATAAAAAATGGTTTTTTAGAGTTTAAAAGATCACTTCATCCTAATGCAATACTACCTTTAAGATATAATCATTCAGTTGTCAAGAAAGAAGTTGTTGTAAATATCTTGGCTTTTTTTATGCTTTATTTAATTTTATTTATCGTTGGAGCTGCAGTTTTGAGCACGCAAGGTTTAGATTTTATATCTTCAATTGGAGGTTCTGCGGCGTCAATTGGAAATGTTGGACCAGCTCTTGGATCAATTGGACCATCATTTAATTATGAACAAATTACAGGATTCGCCAAAATATGGTGTTCTTTTTTAATGCTTGTGGGAAGGTTAGAGCTTTTTACAATACTAATAGTATTTACACCATATTTTTGGAAAAATCTTTAGTTTAAAAGTTTATTTATTCTGCTAACAGCTTCAATAATACTTTCTTGTGATGCAGCATAACTTATCCTAATGTTATTTGGGCACCCAAAAGCATCACCTGTCACAGTAGCTACATGAGCTTTTTCAAGAACGACCATAGCAAAATCAGATGCTGAATTAATTATTTCACCATCTATTTCCTTTCCAAAATAATAGGAAATGTCTGGAAAAACATAAAAAGCTCCATCGGGATTATTTAGTTTAAATCCTTTGATATTACTTAATAAATTTATTATCAATTTTTTTCTCTCTTTAAATTCCTCAACCATGTAATTAATTTTTTTTGGGGATTCTGTTAAGGCTTTCACAGTTGCTTTTTGTGCTATACAATTTGCTCCGCTTGTAACTTGTCCTTGTAGTTTGGTGCATGCTTTTGCAATCCAATCAGGCGCTCCAATATACCCAATTCTCCAACCAGTCATCGCAAATGCTTTAGCAATACCATTAACTGTGATTGTTCTTTCATACATGCCTTCAAGGCTTGCAAAACTAACATGATCAACTCCATAGTTTATGTGCTCATATATTTCATCTGACAGTATAAAAATATTTGGATATTTTCTTAGTACGGTAGCAATTTCATCTAACTCTTTTTTGCTAAAAATACTGCCGCTTGGGTTGTTGGGTGAATTTATTATAATCATCTTAGTTTTGTCAGTAATAGCCTTCTCAATTTCTTTAGCACTCACTTTAAAGTTTGAATTAATATCACTAGCGATTATTTTGGGTACCCCTTCAGCCATTAAAACAATAGCTGAATAACTAACCCAAAATGGAGCTAAAAGAATTACCTCCTCACCAGGTTTAACCAAAGCCTGTACTGCATTAGCAATTGATTGTTTTGCACCTGTCGATACCACAATTTGACTAACATTGTATTTTAAATTATTATCTCTACTAAATTTTGTAGATATTGATTGTTTTAATTCAAGATATCCATCAACAGGTGTATATGAATTATAATTGTCTTTTACTGCACTAATTGCAGCATCTTTTATGTATTCGGGTGTATTAAAATCAGGTTCACCAAGGCTTAGACCTATGATATCAACTCCTTTATTTTTTAGTTCTCTTGCTTTTGCAGCCATGGTCAATGTTGCAGAAGCTGGTAAATCATTAATTTTATCACTTAAATACTCTTTCATATGGTAAGAATTATAATTTCCAAATATATTTAAATTACATTAGTATATATCTAAAAAATGAACGTGATAAAAAAATATTTTCCACAAATTGATGATAACCAAATCATGAAGTTGTCTTTATTCGAAAAGCTCATTAAGGATTGGAATAAAAAAATAAATCTTGTTTCAAGAAAGGATGTTGAAAACTTTCAATTAAATCACATTTTACACTCATTAAGCATATCAAAATTAATTTCATTCAGTCCAAAAACTAATATCCTTGATTTGGGTACGGGGGGGGGATTGCCAGGTATTCCACTTGCTATAATTTTTCCACAGGCTGAATTTCATTTGATTGATAGAAAAGAAAAAAAAATAAAGGTCGTAAATAAGATTGTTAATGAACTTAAACTTACTAATGTAAAAGCTGATAGTTCTGATGTAAAATATATGAATACTAAATATGATTTTATTTTAAATAGAGCAGTAAGTTCAACAGAAAACATTATTAGAATATGTAACAATAAAATCAACTCGAATAGTGTCAACAAAATCCAAAATGGAATAATATGTTTAAAAGGGGGAGACTTGAAAATTGAATTAAATATGGTAAAGGATTTTAAAATTTTAAACTTAAATGAGATTTTTTCTGAGCCTTTTTTCGAAACCAAAAAAATACTCTATATACCTAATCCATATATTCGTAAGGATAATTAGTTGGGGGATTATGAGTTCGGCTAACTAATCTCGGGCTAACCCATCTCAACAAATTAAGTTTTGAACCTGCCTTATCATCTGTTCCTGACGCTCGACATCCTCCAAAAGGCTGTTGGCCCACAACTGCGCCAGACGGCTTATCATTCACATAAAAATTTCCAGCACTATATTTTAATTTTTCTAGTGCATATTCGATGCTATCCTCATTTTTCGAGATAAAAGCACCAGTTAGAGCATAATCAGAGGTTTTATCAACAATATCAAGCATTTCTTTCCAGCTAGCATCATCGTAAACGTATAAGGTGACTACTGGTCCAAAAATTTCTTCTTGCATTGTTTTAAATTGATGATTAGTTGTTAAAATAATTGTAGGTTCTACAAAATAGCCAATTGAATCATCATAATTACCTCCATGAAGTATTTTACATTCTTTACTGTTTTTNGCATAGTCAATGTAACTCGCTATTCTATTAAATGCACTCTCATGAATNACAGCAGTCATAAAATTATTGAAATCTATCGGTGAACCCATTTTAATAGTTTTTGTTTCCTCAACNACTTTATTAATTAACTCATCAGANATTGATTCTGGAATATAAATTCTGGANGCTGCGGAGCATTTTTGGCCTTGAAATTCAAATGCACCTCTTATTATAGCAGTTGCTGAAGCATCAATTTCTGCAGAGGGATGACAAAAAATAAAATCTTTACCACCTGTCTCTCCCACAATTCTTGGGTAATCNCGATACAGTGAAATATTATTTCCAATTTTTTTCCATAAGTCTCTAAACACAGANGTTGAACCTGTNAAATGTAAACCTGAGAATTCAGGATGCCTCAAAGCAATATCACTAATCATTTCAGGATCACCAGTNACTAAATTTATGACGCCATCAGGAAGACCAGCTTCTTTAAAAATATCCATAGTTATTTTGGCTGTATAAATTTGATTATCACTTGGTTTCCACAATACAACATTCCCCATTAGTGCTGCACTAGCACAGAGATTACCTCCAATTGCTGTGAAATTAAATGGTGTTACAGCATATACAAAACCTTCTAAAGCTCTATATTCAAGATGATTTGATTTTCCAGGTCCATCAATTGGTTGCTCATTATAAATTTCAGTTAGGTACGACACGTTAAATCTAAGGAAATCAATAAACTCACAAGCAGCATCAATTTCTGCCTGAAAGATATTTTTAGATTGACCTATCATGGTGCCAGCTGTAATTTTAGCCCTGTACTCTTTAGATAATAAATCTGCAGCTTTTAAAAAAATTTCACATCTTCTCTCCCAAGGGGTATTTGACCAATCATTTTTATTTTCAATTAAATTGTTGATTGCATCATTAACATGTTTTTCAGATGCTTGCGAAAATGTTCCAACAATGTTTTTGTGATCGTGAGGAGGTAAAATATCTTTTCTGCTTTCAGTTAAAATTTCTTTTCCACCTATGTAAATTGGAACATCAACTTTGGAGTTGAACATCTGATTGTATGTTTTTTCAACATTTTGTCTTTCTTTTGAGCCCTTTTTATAACCCAACACTGGTTCATTTTCTGCTTGGTAAACTTTTATTTTATTCATTAATTTAAAATTTCTGGGAGTGAAAGTTTTGTTTGTGGTATGTATGCTTTAAACTTTTTTGTATTATTCAAACTTATGATCGAAAAATAACCCATAATAGTTGCTATTTTTGATTTAGTTGAGTAATTCAAATTAATTGTAATTTTTTTTCCAGGTTTAATCACAGGCTTTTCTTTGAGCATTGAATTAAATCGTTTGACACCAAATAATTCAAGAATTTTCTTGTGTTTTGAAATAATTTGAATGGTATTTTTACTTTTATTAGAAATTGTTATTACATTTTTAAATAAGTAATTAATATTTTTTTCAAAATAAATTTTTTTAATAAAAAAAGCATTGGTTGAAATTCTAATTCCCTTTAGGTTGTCAAGGTCTGTAATTTTACTTATCATTTAGGAAAATCTTACTTCTAATTTACAATTTTATCTGAATTTTTAGTCGTATATCCAACAATTTTATAAAACCTGTCAGTTGGTTTTTTTTGGTAAAGAAAAGCTGAGTAATTATTTTCTGTTTGCCAAAAATTTGACAAATTTTGCGTATTGCCATTTTCAGTTTTCACGTATTTGTAATTGTAGTATCCTTGTTTGAGTTTAATTGTTTTTGTATACAAATTATTTCCAGCCTTTTGCAGCATGTATTTTTTATTCGTTTCATAGTCATTAAAACCGCCTATAACATATATATTATTATTTTCGGAGCTGGTTGTTCTTAGTGAAAAAGTTACATTAGTATAATCAGATTCTAAATTGTTGTCATCATTCAAACTGTTATTAATAAAAACTCCATTTTTATCTGGCTTATATGTATAATTTAAATTTTGAAAATCTTCATAAAGTATTGTTGAATAAATATTGTCTGGTATTGATTGTCTAATTTCATTATTAGTTCCTAGAATATTTTTCGTATCAAAACTATAATACTCATCGTCACCCTCAAATAAAATATCGTCGAATATAAGCTCATTTGTTGTTCTTAAGGTTGTTTTTTCGATTGATCTATAACTATTAAGATTATTATTTTGAATAACGACTAGCTTATATTCTGACCTGCTGTCAAAAAAACAATTAATACATCTGAATTTGATTTTTAGATTTTGAAAAGAATTTCTTTTTGTTAGATTCTTAGGCCTTGAAATATCAATAACACCTGGATTTAAATTTTCGACAATTATAAACCTGCGTTTGAAAATAGTATTTTCATCAGAGTCCATAACCGATAAAATAAAATTTCCTGAAAGTTTGATATTAAATTTTTCATTTGGAAAACTAAATGAATATCTCGTAAATTTTTGAAGTGTATTAAAAGATTTTTCATGGTCTGAAATTCTGATATCATCATAACCTGAAATAACTTCATTTTTAAAAATATTTGACTTATTCCATTCAAAGTCGTAATGATCTAATGAATAATAATAATTGTTTGTTTTGAATGATAATTCATCAAAACTTACCCTTATAATTTCGTCTTTGTAAAAAATAGATTTTTGTGTGTTTGTAATTGACCCAAAAAGCTGAATATTTTTGATTTTATCAGACTGATTGTACAGAGGATTTATAAAAAATAAACCAAAAAATAAAACGTTAATAAATTGTCCAATAATTCTCATAAAAAAACTACTTAATATTAGTAATAAATATTTTACTTCGTCGTATATTTGAATAGAAATTTATTGGGTCCATGTCTGAAGACATTAGAATCAAAAAGGGTTTATCCATAAATATCAAAGGTGTAGCTGATAAAGAATTAAAAAAAGTTCCTTTACCAAATCAACTTGCCCTAATTTTAGATGATTTTCATCTTATTATTCCTAAGCTAATTTTAAGAGAGGGAGATAGTGTTAAAAGAGGTCAACCTATCTTTTATTCAAAGTCAAATGAAAAAATGAAGTTTGTCTCGCCTGTTACAGGTTATATTGAAAAAATAGAACGAGGTGAGAGGAGAAAGATTTTAAAAATTGTTATTAAATCTAGCAAAGAAGACATAGCTGTTAAACATAAAGTTTTATCAACTGAAAAATTAAAATCGTCAGAAATTATTGAAATATTGTTAGAATCAGGTTGTTGGCCCTTTATTAAACAGAGACCTTTTGATATTATTGCTAATCCCGAGGTTCTTCCAAAATCAATATTTGTTTCATGTTTTGACAGTGCTCCACTTGGAATTGATTTTGAGTTTATCTTAAAACACCAAATTACATCTTTTAAGAATGGCTTAAATGTTTTAGAAAAAATATTACCTAATAAATTAAAGATTGGTTTGAGTAAACATCAAAAATATTTACAAGCAGAGTTGGATAAATATGACACAAATACCTTTTCAGGACCTCATCCATCTGGAAACGTAGGTGTTCATATTCATCACTTAGATCCAATTTCACAAGGAGAGTCCGTTTGGGTTTTGAGACCTGAAGATGTTTGTATAATTGGAAATTTGTTTGAGAGTGGTGAATATATTCCAACCAGAACTATTGCTGTTTCAGGTCCACCTGTAAAAAATCCTAGTTACTTCAAAACAATCATAGGTGCTAAACTAAGTTCGGTTCTAAAGAATATTGAATTTAATAGTGACCATGAATTTAGAATTATTAATGGTGATGTTCTTTCAGGCGTTAAAGTAGAAAAAGACGGTTATTTAGGTTTTTATAATAACAATATTTCCATTTTAAAGGAGGGAAATAATTATAAGTTATTCGGATGGATTCCCTTTATCAATAATAATGTCCCAAGTATCTACAGGTCATCATTCAATTGGTTGACATCATCGAAGCCTAAAGATTATGATACCAATTTGAATGGCGAGGAAAGAGCTTTCGTAGTAACGGGTGAAATGGAAAAATTTTTTCCTATGGATATTTATCCCATGCAATTGATTAAAGAATGTATGACAGGTAATATTGAAAAAATGGAAAGATTGGGAATTTATGAGGTTGCACCTGAAGATTTTGGATTAATTGATTATGCATCATCATCAAAAATAGAGGCCCAATCTATTGTCAGAGAAGGACTTGATTATTTAATAAAAGAAACTTTATAAAATGAATATTAGAGGAATAGTTGATAAAATGAAAACCCCTTTTGAAAAAGGACAAAAGCTCGAAAAGTTATACCCCGCATTTAATGCATTTGAAACCTTTTTATTTGTTCCAAATCATACATCAAAAACGGGTGCTCATATAAGAGATGCCATAGATCTAAAAAGAGTAATGATTACAGTTATTATTGCACTATTACCCGCACTGTTATATGGTATTTACAATACTGGATACCAATATCTTTACCAAACTGGAGAAAGTTTTACAACAATTGACGCCATTTTACATGGCTCTTATAAAATTGTTCCGATGATAGCGGTTTCATATATTGTTGGTCTAGGAATTGAATTTGCATTTGCTGTTTTTAGAGGTCATCAGGTCAATGAGGGTTATCTTGTAACAGGTCTTTTAATTCCTATGATAATGCCAGTGGATATTCCACTTTGGATGGTAGGTGTTTCCGTAGCTTTTGCAGTATTAATTGGTAAAGAGGCCTTTGGTGGTACGGGAATGAATATACTAAATCCTGCATTAACAGCTAGAGCATTTGCTTTTTTTGCTTATCCAACTTATATGTCAGGTAATCAAGTTTGGGTTTCTGAAGCTTCTTATGTAGATGGAATTTCAGGAGAAACAATTTTAGGTATTCTCGCTGCTGGAAATACTCCAGACCAATACAGTATGTTAGATATGTTTATTGGATCAATACCAGGCTCTATTGCTGAAACATCTACTTTAATGGTATTAATAGGCGCTTTTATTTTAATTTATACTGGTGTTGGTAGTTGGAGGATAATGCTTGGCTCTGTCATTGGAGCTGCTTTTACTGGAATTCTTTTTAATCTTTGGGGGGCAAATGAATTGATGAGTTTCAATTGGTTTAATCAATTGATTGTTGGTGGATTTGCATTTGGGATAGTTTTTATGGCAACTGATCCTGTATCTGCTGCTCAAACCTTGAAAGGAAAATGGATATATGGTATTTTGGTTGGCGTATTTTGTATTTTAATTAGGGTATTCAATCCCGCCTATCCTGAGGGTGTTATGTTAGCAATTCTATTAATGAATGTATTTGCACCAACAATTGATCATTATGTTATTGAATCAAATGTAAAAAGAAGAGAAAAAAGATTTTTATCTAAATTAAAAACAGCATAATGAACAGAGATTCTAATATTTATACTTTTTTGTTTGTAGGAGTTATGGTAATTGGTATCGCTTCGATTCTAGCATTTACATCACAAACGTTGAAGCCCATGCAGACTGAAAATGTTAAAAATGAAAAAATGCAAAATATTTTATCGACGGTAGGCATTAATGTTTCGAGAGAGGAAGCTAAGGAATTGTATAGTAAGTATATTACACAGGAACTAGCTTTAAAGATTGATGGTAGTGTTAATGAGTCTATAAATCCTTTCTCTGATTTAAATCTTGCTAAAGAAATAAAGAAAGATTATTCGGATCAACATTTTCCACTCTACATTGCTGAAATAGAATCAGAAAAATATTACATAATTGAATTAAGGGGTGTTGGATTATGGGATGCAATCTGGGGCTATATGTCTCTGAAAAGTGACTTTAACACTGTGAATGGAGTCTCTTTTGATCATAAAGGTGAAACTGCAGGATTGGGGGCTGAGATTACTAAAGATTGGTTCAAAGAAAGTTTTATAAATGAAAAAGTTTTCAATTCAGATGGAGAGCTTGTTGGAGTTACTGTATTAAAAGGAAACAACGATCCAGGAAATAGCGACAAGGATGATCATGAGGTTGATGCTATTTCCGGCTCAACGATTACAGGCGATGGTGTAACAAATATGATCATTGAAAGGTTAAATAATTATTTGCCATACTTATTAAATATTGCTCAATTATAGTTAATGGAAAAAGGAAAAAATAAAAGACCAATTTTTTTCTTCATTGGAAGAAATGATGAGCCAATTTTTTCAAAGAAAAATAGGAAATTGCTCTCTGATCCACTTGATGACAATAATCCTATTACTGTGCAGGTTTTAGGAATTTGTTCAGCACTTGCTATCACGGTACAGTTAAAGCCCGCAATTGTTATGACAATGTCGGTAATTTTTGTGATGGCAGCCAGTAATGTTATAATATCTGTCTTAAGAAATCTAATCCCTAATAGAATCAGAATTATTGTATTCTTGGTAGTTATTTCGTCATTNGTAGCATTGGTTGATCAGTTTTTAAAAGCTTATGCTTATGATGTCAGCAAAGAGCTTTCAATATTTATAGGTCTTATTGTTACAAATTGTATTGTTATGGGTCGATTAGAGGCATTTGCTCTTGGTAATGGTGTCTGGAAGTCCTTTTTGGATGGTATTGGAAATGCTATTGGATATGGTGTAATATTGATACTCGTTGCTTTTTTTAGAGAATTACTCGGATCAGGAAACTTAATGGGATANCAAGTAATACCAGATTTTGTATATGAAATGGGCTATGAGAATAACGGNTTGATGTTGCTGTCACCAATGGCACTGATTACTGTTGGATTAATTATATGGATTCAAAGATCTAGAAATACAAATTTAATTGAGGAAAATTGATATGTTAGAAGACTATTTAAATCTTTTTGTTAAAAGTATTTTTATTGAAAATATGGTTTTTGCATATTTNCTNGGCATGTGCTCTTATTTAGCAATTTCAAAAACATTAAAAAATGGAGTCGGAATGGGATTTGCAGTAATATTTGTNTTNACGATAACTGTNCCTTTGAACTATTTAATCTTTGAGTACTTACTTTCTGATGGTGCTTTAAAATGGATAGGACCAGAGTATGCTCAACTTGATTTAAGTTTTCTAAGTTTAATAATGTTTATTGCCGTAATAGCATCAATGGTCCAGTTGGTTGAAATGATTGTTGAAAAATTTTCACCTGCTCTTTATGGTTCTTTGGGAATTTTTCTTCCACTGATTGCTGTTAATTGTGCAATTCTTGGAGGTTCTCTTTTCATGCAGATAAAAGATTTTTCCGGTATTTCAGAAGCAGCTGTATACGGATTTGGATCAGGTGTTGGATGGTTTTTAGCTATTGTCGCAATTGCAGCAATTAGAGAGAAAATTGCTTATTCGAATGTGCCTGCTCCCCTAAGAGGTTTAGGTATAACTTTCATAATCACTGGTTTGATGGCCTTGGGCTTCATGAGTTTTATGGGTATAAAATTATAATAAATGAGTGTTTACACATATATATTAATTAGTGCTATAATATTTATCTTAATTATTTTCATTCTTGTTGCAATGTTGCTAGGGGTCAAAGCCAAACTCTTACCATCTGGTCCAGTCAAGATTTTGATAAATGAAGAGAAAGAAATTGAAGTTGACTCCGGAAGCACCCTTCTTTCAACATTAGGTAATAATAAAGTCTTTTTGCCATCTGCATGTGGTGGTGGTGGTACATGTGTCCAGTGTAAATGTATAGTGAATGACGGTGGAGGAGAAATTCTTCCTACAGAAGTTCCTCATTTTTCAAGAAAAGAAATAAAAGATGGATGGAGATTAGGTTGTCAAGTTAAGGTCAAAGAGGATATGAAAATTCATGTTCCTGAAGAAGTTTTTGGAATTAAAAAATACGAAGCTAAAGTTGTTAGAAATTATAATGTTGCATCGTTCATAAAGGAGTTTGTTGTTGAGATTCCAGAGGAAATGAAATATAAAGCAGGTGGATACATACAAATTGAAATTCCAAAATGTGAGGTCGATTATAAAGATATTGATATTACATCACATCCAAAAGAACACCCCGATGATCCAGATAAATTCAAGATGGAATGGGATAAATTTGGTTTGTGGGATTTAAAAATGAAAAATGATGAAGATGTTGAAAGAGCTTATTCCATGGCTTCTTTTCCTGCAGAAGGTAAGGAGATAATGTTAAATGTACGAATTGCTACACCACCTTGGGATAGAAATAAAAATGCATGGATGGATGTTAATCCAGGTATTGCTTCAACCTACGTCTTTTCCAAAAAACCAGGTGATACAGTTACCATTTCAGGACCATATGGTGACTTTTTCATTAATGAATCGGATGCTGAAATGTTGTATGTTGGAGGTGGAGCAGGTATGGCACCAATGAGATCTCATTTATACCATTTATTTAGAACGATTAAGTCAGGGAGAAAAGTCAATTTTTGGTATGGTGGAAGATCAAAAAGAGAACTTTTTTATGTTGATCATTTCAGAGCTTTAGAGAAAGATTTCCCAAATTTTAAATTTCATATTGCACTTTCTGAGCCAATGGAAGAGGATAATTGGAAAGAAAAAGATGGTATTGATGGAGACGGAGATGGCTTTGTTGGTTTTATACATCAAGCTGTAATCGACAACTATTTAGTTCACCATGATTCCCCTGAAGATATTGAGGTATACTACTGTGGCCCTCCATTGATGAATAAGGCTGTAGGTAAAATGGCCTTAGATTTTGGAGTACCACCTGAGAATATTAGGTTTGACGATTTTGGTGAGTAGACATTTAAAAATAATATCATATTTACTTTTTTTTCACCTTTTAATTTCATGTGATTCTGAGCCAAAAAGTGTTGATATTTCAGGTTCAATATTTGGCACTTATTACAAAATTAAATATTACACCGATACTAGCGATGTTATAAAACAATCAGAAATCGACTCTATTTTCGATAACTTTAATAACTCTTTTTCAACTTATATATCCAACTCAACAATTTCAAAAATTAATTATGGTCAGAATGTTTTGGTTGATTATTTATTTAAAGATATGTTTTATAAATCCAAAACCTTACATCAGCAAACAGATGGAATGTTTGACCCTTCTATTGGTCTACTATTGGAATATTATGGTTTTGGACCAGATAAAAACAAGAAGTTTAATGGAAATTTTGATGTGATTATGCAATCCGTAGGTTTTGATAAAATCGATATAGTAAGTGATCAATTAATTAAACAAAACACAACAACTAAACTTGATTTTAATGCTATTGCTAAAGGTTATGCTGTTGATAATATTGCTAACCTATTTGATAAAAAGGCTGTAGAAAACTATTTGATTGATATTGGAGGAGAAATCAGAACAAAAGGTAAAAACCTAACAAAAAATAGTGTGTGGGTTGTAGCTATAAACAATCCAGATTTAAAATCACAAAATAAATTTTATAAAATTTTAGGTCTTAGAAATAAATCAATTGCCACATCAGGTAACTACAGAAATTATAGAATNGATTCNATTACTAAAAAAAAATACGTNCATACTCTTAACCCACTGAGCGGTAAGTCTGAACAAACCGACATATTGAGCGCAACTGTGATAGCTGATAGTTGCTTTGAAGCTGATGCTTTTGCGACTGCTTTTATGGCTGGGAATTTTAAGTCTGCAAAAAAATTGATTAGAAAAAATAATCAAATAGAAGTTTATTTAATTTATGTTGACTCTAAAAATAACATTTCAGATTACTATACTGAAGGAGCTACAAACTACTTCATTAAATCTTGATACAAACAGGAATTATTTCATCTCTAGCTAGACCAAATTTTTTTATTTTATTGTCATCTAAATTGTCGCAGTATTTGACTTTATTTACCTTAAATCCATGTTTCTCAACTTTCTTAAAAAAATCTTTTCCATATATTCTTAAATGATCGTATTGACCAAACAATTCATTTCTTTTATTAGGGTTTTTTATGTCTCTACCATCAATGGTTTTGTTTATTTTAAAATCAATGGGCACTTGTAATACAGCTGTTCCCTTGACTTTTAAAACTCTTAATAATTCCTGAATTGCTAAATCATCGTCATAAACATGTTCAAGAACATGATTACAAAGTATAAAGTCGAATGAATTATTTTCAAATGGCATTTTACATATATCAACCTTGTAATCTGCTAACGGTGAATTTATATCAGCAGTATAATAATCGTTAAAATATTTTTTAAAAGAACTGTAAAAACATTGTTCTGGTGCAATGTGAAGAATTTTATTTTTCTTATTGAAGAATGAGGTCTCATTTTTTAGGTACAGCCATAACAGTCTATGTCTTTCAAGTGATAATGTTCCTAATGACAATGCGTTTTTTCTTTGTTTATTATATCCGTATGGGAAAAATCTGCTGTATGATTTTCCATTTATGGGATCAGTAAACTTTTTTCCTTTGAATAATAAATTAAATAATGGAGCTAAAATTATACTAATTCTAATCAAAAGGCTTCTGGGTGCAGAATTAAGTAAAAATTTAATAAGCTGACTCATCCCACTTAAACTTATTTTCTTCATTGGATTTAATACCTAAAGAATCGTAAATAAAATCAAAAGTTGACAAAAGGACTGTTTTTCCATTAATTAAAGCAACATCATGCTCGAAATGAACACTCGGCATTTTATCAGATGTTTGAACAGTCCATCCATCATTAAGAAAATTCACTTTTTCTGTTCCCATATTAATCATTGGCTCGATTGCGATAACCATTCCATTCTCAAATTTTTTTCCATTGCCTTTTTTTCCAAAATTTGGGATTTCTGGACTCTCATGTAAATCTTTTCCAATTCCATGACCTACCAGCTCTCTAACAACTCCATAACCATGAGATTCGTTATGTATTTGAATGGCATTACTAATATCTCCTACTCTTTTTCCAACTTTAAATTCTTGTATTCCTAAGTAAAGAGATTCTAATGCAACTTTTAAAAGATTTTCGATATCAGGATTAACTTCACCAACCTTAAATGTATATGCATGATCACCATAAAAACCATTTTTTAAAACTCCACAATCAATCGATAAAATATCACCATTACTAATTGGTTTATCATTTGGTATTCCATGAACTACTTCAAAGTTTGGACTAACACAGAGGGTGTTAGGGAAATCATACATTCCAAGAAATCCGGGTTCGGCATCATTATCTCTGATAAATTCTTCTGCTATTTTATCAAGGTATAATGTTGTGATTCCAGGTTTTATCTCTTTAGCTAACAAACCAAGAGTTTTTGAAACTAGCTGTGCGCTTTCATACATTAATTTTATTTCTTCTAAAGATTTTAATATTATTTTTTTAGAATCCATAGTAAGCATTTTGGTATCCTGACCTATTTAAAATTTTTAGTATGTCTTTTCTAATGATTCAATTGTTATTTCTACTATTCTGTTAATTTCTTCCCCATTCTCTAAAAAAATGAATGTAGGTACATTAATAATATTATATTTTATCTCATCTTCGTTAGGATTTTTTTTGTCAACATCTAATCCAATAATTTCTATGTTTCTTTTTCTAAAATTTATGTAATCCATTATTTTAAAAAATGCTGGAACATTTTCACGACTATCTGAGCACCATGTGCCCATTATAACTTTAATTTTTATTTTGTTAGTAATAATATTTTTTATTTCATTGGCAGTTTCTATGTCTATATTGTAATTTTCAAAATTTTCTTTATACCAGCTGCTGTAGGGTGGTTTTGTTAAAAGCTTTCTGTCAAAATCTCCAATAAGGTCAACATATTCAACTTCTTGATTTTCATCATTGGATTTAAAGCCTAAAGAATCATAAATAAAACCAATAAGCAAATAACTTGCGATGAGAATTACTGCAATAATTAATAATTTTTTTTTCATGTTAAATTTTTACCTGTCATTGTTAAAGGTTTTTCAATGCCTAAAATATTTAATATTGTTGGAGCTACGTCCGCTAAAACTCCATTTTCAATATGCCTCACATCATCATCAATTATTATAATTGGTACTGGATTTATTGTGTGTGCTGTATTTGGTGATCCATTGCTATTTATCATAATATCACTGTTTCCATGATCAGAAATAACCATAACCGAATATTGGTTTTTTATTGATTCATTAATAATCTTTTTTGTGCAATGATCTACTACCTCGCATGCTTTTACTGCTGATTTGAAGTTTCCAGTATGACCTACCATATCAGGGTTAGCAAAATTGAGACAAATAAACTCAGCAGATTTATTTTTAATTTCTGGTAATATAGATTCTGTAATTTCCAATGCACTCATCTCAGGTTTTAGATCATATGTAGCAACTTTAGGCGATTGGCATAAAATTCTTTTTTCATTTTTGAATTTTTTTTCTTTTCCACCGTTAAAGAAAAATGTAACGTGTGGATATTTTTCAGTCTCTGCTATTCTAATTTGCTTCATCTCATTATCGGAAATAATTTCACCAAGGGTATTTTTAATATTTTCATTGTCATAAATTGTATCTATATTTTTATAATTATCATTATAGCTGGTCATAGTTACAAAATTTAAATCCAACTTTTTCATTCCATGTTTATGTAAATCATTTTGGGTTAAAACCTCTGTCAGTTGACGCCCCCTATCTGTCCTAAAATTAAAAAACACTACCAAATCCCCATCTTTAATTTTTGTCATTGGTTTTTTTTTCTCATCACAAAGTACAATTGGTTTTATGAACTCATCGGTGATTTCTTCTTCGTACGAATTTTTTAAAGCTTCTCTAGTGTTGTTAGAGTATGATCCAATACCATTAACTAGTAAATCATACACTTTTTTTACTCTATCCCATCTCTTGTCTCTATCCATTGCATAATATCTTCCGCAAATAGATGCTAATTTGGTTTTTTTATGTTTTAAAAAATTTTCTAATTTTTCAATGAATCCAATAGCAGATTTTGGATCTACATCCCTGCCATCTGTAAATGCATGTATAAACGCATTAGCCTCTTTTTTGGATTCAACTATATCAATTAATTCATATAAATGTGAAATATGAGAATGTACTCCACCATCTGAAACTAAGCCCATCAAGTGAATATTTTTTTTATTAGATATAGCATCATCTAAAATTTTATTAATTTTTTTATTTTTTTTGAAACTTCCATTTTCAATTTCTTTATTAATCTTGACTAAGTCCTGATATATTATTCTTCCTGCTCCGATGTTCATATGACCGACCTCACTGTTGCCCATTTGACCTTTTGGAAGACCAACACTTTCACCATGAGTTATTAGCTTAGCATTTGGGTATTTTTGAAGTAAAAAATCGTAAAATGGGGTTTCAGCTTGATCAATTGCTGATAACTCTTTATTTGATGCGATTCCCCATCCATCAAGAATTAATAGGATTAATTTTTTATTTTTTTTCAAATTGATAATTCTATGCAAATTTAGCCATAAAATATTATTTCAAATCAGGGTTGATTTCAAGAATATTATTATTGATGTAATTATTAATAAAATTATCACTAAATAATTCCTTTCCCTCAATATCAACTTTTGAAATAATATTAACAATATCAATTTTTAAAAATGCGGTTAAATATTTTTTCGATATAGGAACATAGCTGTAGTGCCATGGTTCATATTCAAAGCCTTTTCTGTTTGGGTTATTGGTGTAAGTTAAGTGAAACCCATAATTCAGTTGAATTTTTATCCATCCATTTTTTAAGTTTGTGGAAAATCCCACCATTTTCATATTTTTTGGCGATCAAAGGGTCTTTTTCATTCTCAAAATCCTTATCTATAACATCAATTTCAGTACCCCAATGATGTCTTGAGGTTCCAGGAATTGTAGAAAATCTTATTATTTCGTTAATGGCTTCATTAGGGGATAATTTATATTCATTTGTAAACCTTTCAAACTTTGAATTCCATATTTTTTTTTGCCTTTCAAAATCACGAAATCCTGAAACTATCTTTATGTTAACTCCATCCTGCAGAGCAGCTTTTTTCATTTTTTCAAAAGCGTCAAACGTATTTTTTTCAAGTTGTATTGTGTCACCAACTAAATTGTTGTGCTCAATTCCCAATAATAATTTGTAATCAATTTTTTGTGAATTCATAAAATTTGAACCAATAACTAATAATATCAAACATAATAATTTATGATTTATCATAGTTCTTTATACATTAAATAGTGTAAGCCAATTTGTCCAATTGAATATTTAATATTACTATTTTGATAATTTAATTTTAAATAAAAATTTAAAGCACTTTCTCTTGCATTCATCCATACATTTTTAACATTCATTTGCTTTAGCTTTTTCTCAACTTTTTCAACCAATTCTTTACCAATCCCTTTTTTTTGATATTCAAATTCAATACATAATCCCCTCATCTGATAGCAGTTCTCAATTTTCATTTTGTCACATTCATTATTTATTAATGTAACAGCCCCTACGAGCTTATTAGAGATAAAAGCTCCTAAATGAAAAGAATCTTTTCGATTATCTCCAATATATGTACATTCTTTTGGGTTTTTATTATTTCTAAGAATTTTACTTCTTATAAACAAGAGCTCATTTGATTTAATTAATTTTATAGTTAAATTCAACGTAACAAATTTATTATTAAAATAATTAAAATTTTTGTTGCGGGAGTAGCTCAGTTGGTAGAGCGTCAGCCTTCCAAGCTGAATGTCGCCGGTTCGAACCCGGTCTCCCGCTCATATTAATAAAATGAATTTTATATTAAAAATTATAATTGCAATCTTAGTTTTATTACAAACTAATGAAAACGATTGGGAGTATTTATTTAATGGGAAAGACCTAAACAATTGGACTGTTAAAATTAAAGGTTATCCAAGTGGAGAAAATTATGGTAAAACTTTCAAGGTGATTGATGGAGAAATTCAGGTCTCATATGAAAATTATGAAAATTTTGACTATAGATATGGACATCTATATTACACAAAGAAAAAATTTAAAAACTATCATCTAAAACTTGAATATAAGTTTTTTGGACAACAAGCTAAAGGTGGAGAAGGTTGGGCTACAAAGAATAGTGGAGTTATGTTTCACAGTCAACATCCTGAAACCTTATTAATTGATCAACCATTTCCAGTTAGTATTGAAACACAATTCTTAGGTGGTCTTGGAGATGGTATGCGACCAACTGGAAATTTGTGCACACCTGGAACTGATGTGGATATTAATAAAATAAAAGTTAAAAAGCATTGTACCAGATCAAACTCACCAACATTTAGTAACGATGATTGGGTTTCAGCAGAAATTATTGTTTATTCAGATTCTATTGCTCATCATATCATTAATGGGAAAAGAGTATTATCTTATACAAATTTAAGATATGGTGATGATGGTAGGCTGCCTAAAAATATGCTCCACATGAAAGATAAAAAGTTATCTGAGGGATATATTTCATTGCAATCCGAAAGTCATCCTATAAAATTTAGAAATATTAAAATTAAATCACTTGATTAACATGAGAATTTTTTTAGTTATTCTATTATTAATTTCGCTCAACATCACTAATTCTCAGGATGATTACAGGACTTGGATTAAGGGAAAAGTTCTTTATAAAAATGTCAATGTGAGCTCAGCAAATGTTATAAATAATACATCTCAACAAGCAACTACGACTGATGACGATGGTGAATTTGAAATTGAAGTAAAACTTAATGACAAATTAATTTTTTCCTCTGTACAATATCAAATAAGAGAATTAAATATTACAAAAGAAATCCTGCAAAGAAATAGAATCGTAATTGATGTTAATGAGAAGGTCAATGAACTAGATCAGGTAGTTATAACGCCCGAAAATCAACAAAAGTTTCTTGACTTAAAAGAGGAAGAGTTTAAACGATTCGATTACAGTTTTGATAAATCTTCCAGAGTTACGAACGTTATAAATGAGCAAGGTAAATTAAAAGATGGAATTAATTTTGTAAATCTTTATAGACTAATTTCAAATTCTTTAAAAAATAGTTCGGAGGAAAACCAAACTAATTTTAAATACAATCCAAGTGATCTTTTACGGGAGTTGTATGATGATATTTTTTTTACTAAAAACTTATTAATTCCCAGTGATAAAATAAATGAGTTTTTACTTTACTGTGATGATAATTTTCCTGATAGAATTTTACTAAATAAGGATAATGAATTTGAGTTAATTGAATTCCTAGTCAAACAAAGCAAAAAATTTATCAAAAATATTGCAAAGGAATAAGTATATATTATTAATGCTGCTCTTTTCAAGCAGTTTGTTGTGTCAAGAAAAAAACTTTAAAACTTTAGTTGGAGAGGTTATAAATGATACAATAGATGTTAGTGGTATTCATGTGATTAACGGAAGCTCAGGTGGTAAAACCATAACTGATAAAGATGGTTATTTCAAGGTTGGTGTTAGAAAAAATGATTCTATTTTTTTCACATCAGTACAAATTAAAACTCAAATGATAATCATTGAGGAAACAGTATTTAAATCTGATTCCATAAGAGTTTACCTAGAACCAATTGTTAATCAGCTCGAGAGTGTAACAGTATCACCAAATAATTTGTCTGGTGATTTGCTGGCTGATATGAAACAAATAAAGGAGAAAGAGGTTTTTAATTTTGATGATGCTGGGATACCTGGTTTTAAGGGCGAAAGGAAAGAAAAAATTGTATATAAAAATAGCTCAAGTGTACTTGTTAGTGTAATTCTTTTGCCATTAATGCCTTTGGATGTTGATGCAGTTTACAAACAACTAAGCGGATATTATAAAACATTAAGATCCGCAAGAAAATTGGAGTCTCGATCAGGGACAGCAGTTGATATTATTCAATTTTATGGTGTCGACTTTTTTATTGATAGTTATGATTTAAATATTAATAGCGTTTATGAGTTTGTTTTAGGTTCAATGGAAAATTATGATGTGGAAGCTTATTTTAGAAATTCAAATCATAACCTAGTTTTAACAAGTTTTAAAAATTTTTATGAATCCATTAATAACTAAATTTTTTGTTCTACTAATATTATTTTTTCATAAGTATTATGTAAGTTCAACATTAATAGACTACAGTAACGATTCTCAAACACATCAGGTCAGTTTAAAAATTTTTCATGATGATTTAGAAAAAGATTTGGGGTATAAAACAAATGAATTAGATTATTCAGACTACGTTAATACAAACACAATTATAAAAAATTATTTAAAAAATAACTTTAAAATTTACAGTGAAGAAGCTGACCTAAAATTAGATTATCTGGGTTTTGAAAGAAAAAATGACTTGATAATTTATTACATAGAAATTTATAATAATATTAAATTGAAAAATTTTATTGTTGAAAATAAGGTATTATTCGACTCATTTAGAAATCAAAAAAATATTATTCTATACAGGAATAATAACTTTAAGAAAAGTTTCATTCACACTTATGATAATTTTAAAAGTATCATATCAGTTCCATAATTATATTTATTAAATTTATCGCAAAATTTGATCATGAAAAAAAGCCTTGTTACACTATTGTTAATTTTTTTTACAATTCCGTTTAGTTCAATTGCTCAAGATGAAAGACAGCAAGGACACACAAACACCAATAAGTTCCGACAGTTATATGATGAGTTTTCAAGTCCTAATATGTTCAGAACAGCCTCAGGAGCCCCTGGCCCTGCTTATTATCAACAAAGAGCTGATTATAAAATCAATGTTGAGCTTGATGATAAAAACAAAAAAATATATGGTGATGAAACAATAACTTATACTAACAATTCACCAGAAACTTTAAGTTATTTATGGGTTCAGTTGGATCAAAATGTAAGAAAAAAAGATTCCCCCAGCTTAGAAATTGATTCTGAAGTTGTAAGTATGGCTTATATCCCTGATTCATTTGACAAAGAATATTTAAAGGAGTCATTTGATGGAGGATTTAACATTGAATATGTTACAGGTTTAGACAACAAACCCTTAGATTATATTATAAATCAAACAATGATGAGGATTGACTTGCCAAGTCCAATTTCTACTGGACAAAGTTTTGCATTTAAAATTAAGTGGTGGTACAACATAAATGATCATGTAAAACAAGATGGAAGATCAGGATATGAGACATTCCCAAATGATGAAAATAGAGCATATATCATTGCTCAGTTTTTTCCTAGGATGTGTGTATATAATGAGGTTGAAGGTTGGCAAAACTATCAATTCTGGGGAGATGGAGAGTTTGCATTACCTTTTGGAGATTATGAAGTCAATATAACAGTACCCTCCGATCATATTCTAGAAGCAACAGGTGAGTTAATTAATAGAAAAGATGTTTATTCGAAAGAGATGATGAAGAGGTATAATAAGGCTAAAAAATCATTTGATAAACCTGTTATAATTGTTTCACAGGAGGAAGCCATTGAAGCTGAAAAAACTTTTTCAAATGAGAAAAAAACCTGGAAATTCTCCGCAAAGAATGTTAGAGATTTTGCATTTGCAACATCTAGAAAGTATATTCTTGATATGATGGCTGTAAAGATTGGAAATGAAGATGTAATGGCTGTTTCATTATATCCAAGAGAGGGTAATCCTCTTTGGGAAGAATATTCAACAATAACAGTTGTTGAAGCTTTAAAATCTTTTTCAAAATATACATTTGATTATCCATATCATAAAGCGGTTTCGGTACACGCGCACCGAATTGGAATGGAATATCCCATGATATGTTTCAATTTCGGAAGACCTAATATTGATGGATCCTACTCCGATGATGAAAAGTTTGGAATGATAGGTGTTATAATCCATGAAATTGGACATAATTTCTTTCCTATGATTGTTAATAGTGACGAAAGACAATGGGCATGGATGGATGAAGGGTTAACTACTTTTGTTCAATACCTAGCAGAACAAGAGTTTGGTGAAAAATATCCAGAGGCTATTTATCCAAACAAGAATTTTCCATCTGATCGTGGACCAGCAAATATGATTACAGATTACATGAGTGTTGATCAAAACTTTTTAGCACCAATAATGTCTAACCCTGAAAATGTTTTCAGTTTAGGTCCTAATGCATATGGTAAACCAGCCACTGCTCTAAATATTTTAAGGGAAACAATTATGGGTAAGGAATTATTTGATTATGCATTCAAAACCTATTCACAAAGATGGATGTTTAAGCACCCAACACCTGAAGACTTTTTTAGAACCATGGAAGATGCTTCAGCTGTGGACTTAGATTGGTTTTGGAGAGGATGGTTTTACACTACTGATTACGTGGATATCTCTATAAAAGAACTAAATCAGTATTACGTTTCACCAAATCCTGGAGAAGAAATGAAAGAATTTATGAAGGAAAGAGGATTAGTGAGAAATAGACTTAGACCGCTAATATTCTTTGAAAAGTTTGAAAATGATGTTGATAATGATAGAGATAATAATCCTCTTGAGAATTCTAAGCTATTAAATAATTACTTAAAAGAGAATTATACAACTGATCAGATTAATGATTTGCAAATTCCCAAATATTTTTATGAAATTGTTTTTGAAAAACCTGGTGGATTAGTAATGCCAATAATTATTGATATAAAGTANGAGGACGGAGAAATCGTAAGAAAAAAATATCCGGCACAAGTTTGGAGAAAAAATGACAAAGAGGTCAGAAAAGTTATAGCATCTAATAGAAAAATTTCAGAAATAATTTTGGATCCAGATGAGGAAACAGCTGACATAGATACAAGAAATAATTCGTGGCCAAAAAAAGAGGAAAGTACAGATTTTGATAAATTTAAATCTAAAATTCAAGGATGACATTTTTATTTATTAGTGGGGCAGAAATAGTTTTTATATTTTTTATAATTCTGATGATATTTGGCGCCGATAGGATACCCGATATTGCTAAGGGAATGGCCAAAGGAATAAGAAAAGTTAAAGATGCTACTCAAGAAATAAAAAGTGAAATAAAAAAGAGTGCTGAAAAGAAAGGTGTCGATACGGATTCTATAACTAAGGAGATTGACAAGGTTAAAGATGATATAGACGACTTAACTGGGTCTATTAAACGAAACCTTTAATTTTTTAAAATAATATTCAAACCATCCCTTAGTGGTAAAATAATATTTTCTACTCTTTTATCCTTGATAATCTTTTTATTAAAATCAATTAAATATTGTGTTAATTCATCATTGTGATTTTCTGGATCAACTACTTTACCAGTCCAGAGTACGTTGTCTGCAATGATTAATCCTCCACTTTTTAACTTATCAATTACCAAATCATAATATTCAATATAATTTTCTTTATCCGCGTCTAAAAAAACTAAATCAAATTGTTCGTCAATAGCACTAATTAGGTTTTTAGCATCACCAACATGACGAATAATTGAGTTATTATTATTTGATTTTGTGAAATATTTATTTTGGATCGTAACCAGTTCCTCATTTATATCAATAGTGTGAATTATTCCATCCTCTAACAAACCCTCGGACATACATATTGCTGAATATCCAGTGTACGTTCCAATCTCGAGTATTTTTTTTGGTTTAATTAGTTTAGTTATAATAGATAAAAATCTNCCTTGTAAGTGCCCACTTAACATCCTGGGGTTTAAGATCTTTAAATAAGTCTCTTTGTTTAATTCTTTTAAAACTTCAGGTTCTTGAGATGAGTTTTTTTCAATATACTCTTCAATTTTATGATTTACTATATCACTCATTTTTTTGGACGTGCATATTCAAATCTTTCGATCAATTTTGTTTCAGCATAACCATCAAGACCATTAATAGCTACAGTTTTGGCATCATCTAATTTAAGCCAACCATCGTCCTGTAATATTCCATCATCTACATATACACCCTCAATTGAAGCGACAACTAGGATTGTGTCATTTTCTTTTATGTCATATTCATTTAGGTATTTGCATGCAAGTTTTATTTTTGAGCTTTTTACAAAGGGAGCTAGAAAATCATCAAGGTANTCAGCTTCTAAATTAGTTTTATCAAATTCAGAAATTTCTTTCGGATATTTGGCTGAGGTGTGGTGAGCATCTTCAATATCATCAACATTAATATGATTTACTGTGAAATACTTTTGTTTAAACATGTTGTTNTATGTGTTACGAGGAACTGTTCTTGGCCTAAGTACAAATCCAATCATTGCAGGATTACTACCTAGGTGTGTTATGGAACTAAATACTGCCAAGTTGGTGTTTCCATCGCTATCAACTGTACCCAAAAGATTAGCAGATTTATATCCAGTGCAACTGTTAATTAAGTTTAATCTGTAAATTTTATCTAGATTATCTATTTTTTCTTTACTAAAATGTTTCATTTTTT